>Ga0180432_10000260_pt1 | contig 83721 bp, 91 predicted proteins | sample SS_ome_10_FD_132414 | JGI IMG/M metagenome (GOLD analysis project Ga0180432, IMG submission 132414) | Hypersaline lake sediment archaeal communities from the Salton Sea, California, USA - SS_1_MS_2 metaG | ecosystem: Environmental > Aquatic > Non-marine Saline and Alkaline > Hypersaline >... | reverse complement strand
TAAAATCAAATTTGCAATCATGATCTTCAGGATTTTTGTGTTTAATACAAAATTCTAGGTTACACTTACAAGAAAATGGTATTAATTTAATTTTTTTATTACAAAAAGCGCAAAAATGAATATTAGCAGAACAATCCATATATATTTTATCGATTTAATATTTAAATAACTTTAAAACCAAGAAAGAGATTTATCAATACTAGTCTTACCTGAACTAGAAGATAAATTTACTATATTTGAAGGTTCTGCATTTAAAGCTTTTTTAAGTTTTTCATTTCCTTTATTAGGTGCTATATCTGACCAAGATAGTAAAAATGTTCCTATTATAACTAATATGATTCCTACCCAATTTAAAAATGATAATTGGTTGTTAAAAGCATAAATACCAATAATTGGAACAATAATAGCACTTAATGCGTCCCAATAAACTTCTGCTTTTCCAATAGTTGTAAATTCATAAGTTTTTAATAGAAGAAAGGTACAAACTCCATATAATAACCAAGTAACATATGGTAACCACCAAAATGATGGATAATCTTTGGAAAGTCTAAGTAAATATTGACCTAAAGCTTCAGAAACAGTAATAGCAGAAATAAGTAGAATAAGTTCCCAAGGTATTGGTGAAGTAAAATTTTTTCGTTTTTGTGCAGATTTTATGTAGATATCTAAATCATTTATTTTATTAGTTATTATTGTATAGAAATCTTTCATATACAATTAAATAGGATTATAATTTATTTGAGAGATTCTAATTTTACCATATTTTCATATTTTTTATTATCTGTAATTATACCAACAAATCTTTTATTTATTTCAGGAAATGGAATATTTATATTATGACTACCTCCATTTTCAATAAAGTCTTTAAAAATTAAAAAAAGATTTTTAACTGAATCATAGTGAGATGTTAATTGTAATTCACTTAATTTTTCTAAAATAGGTCTAATTGCAATTTGTCGTTCAATTTTATTTCTATATTCTATTGGTTCTTTTTTTTCTTTTTTAACTCTATTTTTTTTGCTCATTTATATAAAATATTATATAAGTTTTATATAAATTTAAGTCCAACTATAAAATTGTGGAGTATTTATTGTTAATTTTCTATCAAAATCATTTCTAAGCATATTAAATTCAAGTGTAAAAGTTAATTCAGCATTTTGAAAATCAACTGGTCTTCCATCGTGATATCTAAATTTAAATTTAAGTCGATTAATTCTTTCCAATGGTGGAGTAAATTGTGTAGAATTTAATAATTGTCCATTTTCAGAATTAGTATTTTCAGTATTGGGAATTGATATGATAGGTATTTTTGCAAATGAACTATTTACACCAGATCCTCTATAAGCAACATATTTTGGGACATTAGGTTCTGGAGGTTTTCCTTCATAATATAGATATTCTTTGTTTCCACTATATCCTTTGCGTAAAATATTGTAGGAAGAATCTGGCCAAGGAACTAATTCATCAATATTATTAAAATAATTCATTTCCATATAAATTGCTTGTTCACCAATTATATTTGCTGCAAAAGGTGGTTCACTAAAATAACTATCATAGTCTTTATTTGCAGGCAACCAAATGTGTTCTATACTATCGGGAGGTTCATAATCTAAATATAGAGAATCTCCAGGTTCTAGTTTTTTAGAATGATATGGAATTTTATCAGTATATCCTATATATGCTAAAAATCCCCATTTATTATATCTCTGAAAATAATTAACAGTGGGTGGCAAGATATTTGGGCGAGGTTGATTATTTGCTCCTATAGTAGTGCCATCATTACAATTAAGTCCAGTTCTATTAGTAGTTAATAAATTACAACATATATTATAATAATTAAATGAAACATCTGCATCTAATGTGAAATTTATACCAAAATTATTTCCAATTAGGAATTTTTGTTTAACCTCGTGATAAATAACTTTCCAAAAATTTTTATCTGGATCGTTTTTAGCTGTAATCTTTTTATTTAATTTAAATGTTAAAGTATTTGCTAATTGTTCTTTGGTATAATAACCATCATCAATAAAAATACTAATAGGTGTATCAGGAAATATTTCTGGTTGTTTAATCCAATTTACATAATTATTGATAGTGATTTTAAAATGAGTATTTTGATTAACATTACTAAAATTATAAAGATTTACAGGAAAAGTAAATTCAATAAGTCTAGTAGATTGAATATTATTATAATCTTCAGGAAGATTAATTTCAAATTCATTAGGAAATGGCCATTTACTAAAATCTCTATCTTGAGAATGTACAGTTAGACATTTTCTATTTAACCAATAAATATCTTCACGGGGAATTAGAGGATGATTATTTTGAAGATTTAAATTAATATTAGGTGGAGGTGTTATATAATTACTCATTATAAGATATAAATATATTTTAAATATAAAAAAATAACAATATTTATATATGCCTAATAAACAAGAAGGACAACCTAATTATCAGAGTCTTTTAAGTACAAACCGAAGTTTAGAGATTACTAATATTTTTGGTCTTTTAGCAGGTGGAATAATAGTTAAAATATTTTTTAGCAATCAAGGATTAGCAAATGCTTCTATATGGGGTTATGGATTATCAGCAGTAGCAGCCTTTTTACTTGTGGTAATATCCTTTGCATTTAAAGCAAAAATAACTACATCAGAACCAAAAGATACAGTGGGTGGTACATTTGGAGCAATGGTTCCTCCGTTACTTTTATTAATAATTTTAATTTGGGCAATTATTTTAAATGTAAGTAATTTTGATTCAATAAATAAAACTAATTTACCAAAAGAGTATGGATATTATAGTTTTATTTCTTCATTTTTGATTATAGTTCAAATAATATCTCTCTTTATATATTTTAATAATAAATATGGATTGTTATTTATTAGTCAAAGTAAAAGAAATGAAATAAAAGAAAAAACTAAAATAGTAGAATCCGGATCTGTGATGTATATATTATTTTTATTTAATGCAATAATTTTAGGTATGATGCAAATAGTTTTAGAGTTTTTCACAACTGATGGATAAATTTTTATTTATTTCTAATATTTTATAAGTTAATCCAAATTCATTTTCAGATTCCCAAATTCCTGATATTTTTAAAATAAATTGTTCATTTGGTTTTTTTTTATCAGCATTTTTTGCATCCATAAATAATATATTAATTATTTTTATACAACCTTGAGCTAATTGTTCTTTAAGTTTATAAATAGGTCGTTTATTATTTATTATAGAATTCTTTAATAGATCAATTTCTAGTTTTTTAATAAAATTAACAATAAATATATTATCTTCATTATTCAAATCAAAACAATATCTTATTTTATTATTATTGGTAACAGTGTATATATTTTTAAAATTCAATAAAATATAAATTCCATTAAGAGATAATAAATTATTTGAATATAAAATTCTTATAAAATTACTATTTTCAATTACAGTATTTTTAATAGAATCTAAATAATATATATTATTTATATTGAATTCTGTTATATTAATAGCTATATTCATACTATAAATAAATGTTTAATATTTAAGTTTAAATTATGAATTGTATAGTAAATAAACAACTAAATAATTGACTTTCAGTAATATCAATATTATTGTCAAGAAATATAGATAAATTATCTATTTCACATTTAATTTTTTCAATATTAACATTTTTTTCTGAGAGAATATATCTAATCCATAAATAATAATAATTTGGATGAGAATCTTTATAATAATTTAATTTATTAATTAATGATAAAATAGTTATCATTAAATAATAATAAATAAATAATTGTATTTAAATAAAAAATGAAATTTTTTGAAAGTCATTTAGAAGAATATATTCAAAAAAATAGTTTACATCCAAAAATTCAAAAAATTTACGAAAGTTTTCCGACTAATTTAAGGGATCTAAATAATATGATATTTTATGGACCACCTGGAATAGGTAAATATACACAAGTTTTATCAGCAATTAAAAAATATAGTCCTTCGGAACTAAAATATGAAAAAAAAATTTCTATTAATTTCAATAAAAATATTTATTATTTTAAAATAAGTGATATCCATTATGAAATTGATATGTCTTTACTTGGTTGTCAATCTAAATTATTATGGAATGAAATAATATTACAAATAATTGAAATTATATATATTAATCAATCTGATAATGTTGGTATAATAGTTTGTAAATATTTTGAAAAAATCAATACCGAATTATTAGAGATATTTTATAGTTATATGCAAACAATTCAATTTGAAAATTTAAATATTAAATTTATATTGATTACAGAAGATCTAAGTTTTATTCCTGATAATATTATAAATAATTGTAACATAATTCAATTAGAAAGACCATCAAAAAGTAATTATATTAAAAATTTTAAAAATAAAAATATAAAGGATATAAATACTATTAGTAATATTAAAAATTTGAAATCACAAATACAGGATATTGAACCACATAAAATTATTTGTGATACTATAATAAAAGAATTATTAAATTTCGAAAAATTAGATTATATATATTTCAGAGAATTATTATATGATGTTTTTATTTACAATATTAATTTATTTGAATCTGTTTGGTATATTTTATATAGTCTAGTTAAATTAGATAAAATTAATGAAAAAAATATTAATAATATTTTAGAAAAAACTTATAGATTTTTCCAATATTACAATAATAATTATAGACCTATTTACCACTTAGAAAGTTATTTATTATATCTAATTATAGAAATAAATGAATTATCAGACAGCCCTTGATATTTTAAATCTCTCTATTCCATATACAAAAACTGAATTAAAAAAAGCTTACATGGCAGCTGCATTACAACATCACCCTGATAAAAGTAATAACCCTGACTCTAATATAATATTTAATAATATAACAGAATCATATAAATACTTAGATGAAATACTTGATACTCAAGAAGAATTAGATATTAAAGAAAATAATGATTCCAATTACACATCATTATTAAATCAGTTTTTAAATTTGGCTTTTTTATTTGACAAAGTTTTAGATCAAGATGAAATTAACAAATTATTAAAAGTATTTAAAAATCAATGTAAAGAATTTTCATTAAAAGTTATTGAAGATTTTAATCAAGAAACATTATTTAAAATTTGGGAATATATAGAAAAATTTAAAAATATATTAAATTTAACTCCAGAGACTATTGAGAGAATACAAAATATCATAAAAAAAAAATTAGAGAATAATTCTATAATTATTCTTAATCCTACATTAAAAAATATTTTAGAAAATGATACCTATAAATTAGATTTTAATGATCAAGAATATCTTGTTTATTTATGGAAAGATTATTCACTTTTTGAAATTGAAAATAATAAATTTTTATATGTTAAATGTATTCCTAATCTTCCTGAAAATTATTTTATAACTAAAATTAATAATATTTTTAATCTTGAAATTAATTATTATAGTAATATATCTTCACTAATTAACAAAGATATATCCATAACTTTACCTAATAAAAGTATTTTAATTAAAACTGATTCATTGTTTATAAAAAAATATCAAAAAATTGTCTATAAAAAAAATGGAATAATTAACTATAATGATCAATTAGATATTATTTCTACAGGAGATATTATTATTCATCTTTATATTGACTTCTTTACTCAGCACCCTTCTTCTTAACTACTCGTTTCTTCTTTTCAGGAGGTGGTGGAGGAGCTGGCACTTCTACTTCTCCTTCCTCTTCCTCTTCTGGTTCAGGAACTGCCGGTGCAGGAGCCGATGCTACTTCTTCTTCCTCCTCCTCTTCTTCACTATCAACTACTGCAACTACTTTTTCCTTTTCCTTATCATCTTCAACAGGATCAGTTTCAGATAGAAGCTTTTCCTTCTCTTCCTTTGCTAGAGCAATATGACACTTTCCCTTTAGTGATTCTTTTGGTTTTACTACTGCCTGAAATAGTCGCCATGTTACACCAAACTTTCCACTTGCTACCCAAACTCCACCACACTGAAGAACTGTTGCCATCTGACTACCTTTTGTAATAAGATCTTTTAGTTCTACACCATTATCATTCGGAAATAGTAGCTTCTGATCAGGATCATAAATTTCTACATTAAATTCACCATCCCAGAATGGCACCTTTACTCGAACCTGGGGCTGCCGACTATAATCAAATTCACCAGTCTCCTGATCCTTTGGATATTTTACCATTGGACTCCAGAGTGCATCTACTACTTCAGCTGTCATCTTTGCTTTACCTAGCCAATCACGTGAGTTCTCAACTGCAGAATCTTTAATAAACTGTTCTAGTGCCTTAAAATTTTTCAGAAATTTTTGAGTTGCATCTGACGAATACTCTTCATTTGGAAACTGAAGTGTAAAGTCATATGTCTTTGGTCCTGACTTACCATCAAATGGTTCATTCTCATTTAGACCCCATGTTAGCATAAGGGGTGTACTCATATGAAAACTCTTCTTTGTATGAGCATTTAGTACTCCAATATTCTTTCCTCCTTTATCATTTACTTTTGGCTTTGCAAAATAGACATCCTTCTCAGGGTTGACTTCAAGTCCTGAAATAATCGCAGCAGTCGCTTTGGTTGAGGTCGGCATGGTTATGATATATATTATATTTTTCATTTTAAATCAATTTTTTTAATAATTTAAAAGAAATTAAAAAAATTAAAAATAAAACAACTGCAAATATGATTTATATTATATAATAATATTTAAAAAAATGTATCCACTAAATATTTTGAAAATAAACCATCTGAAGGATAATGAAGTCCTGCCTTTACTCTTGTTAAATCACAATGATATGCCAATTTTTCTAAAATCACTCTCTTTTCTGGATATTTTTTTATCAAAACTTTGGATAAATAATATGCTCCTATTGCATGTCCTGCTGGAAAAGCTGGAGTATCAGCACTACCATAATCTCTTAAAACATCTAAATTTTTATCTATTTGCTTTGGTCTAGCCCTATTAAATAAATATTTTAAAAATAAACAAAAAGGATTTAATTCTGTACAAATTTTTAATAAAGTATTATAATCTTCATCTACAAATTGTTTATAAGCTGGCACTATATGAATATTAGTTAATCTAAAAAACATTTCATCTTCCTTAGATCTATTATTAACATAATATTGAACTTCTTTAATTTCATCACTATTTTTGGGATAAAATGGTAAACCTCTATACCACCATATATATCCTTTCGGTATTATTAAATAATATATAATTATAAAAATTAATACATATAAATATATTTTTGTATCTTTCTTCATAAATTATATAAGTATTTAAATAAATTATAAAAAAAATTTTATTAATTTATAATTTATTTTTTAATTTATAATTTACTGAGTAGCTGTAGTTGTTGTTGTAGTTGTGGATGTGGATGTTGCCTTAGCAAAATGAGGGCTCATGTAACGCTGAAGATTGAAATATGTAAGTTCATCACCATTCTTGATTTTTAAAAGACTAGCAAGAGCTTTGTCAGGATTAATCTTGCGGCCATTATCCTTATCCTGAAGAGAATGCTGACGAATGTAACCATTAATTTCTCTTGTTACTTCAGTACGAGCCATCTCTGTACCAGTTGGCTTTCCAAGGAATTTAGCTAGTTCAGAACTAATAAGAGTGGGCTTAACAAAACCACTTGGCGAACGGTTACCTGTCTTGCGACGACGTTTGGCCTTCTCTTTCTGAGCAGCTTTAATTTCACGAACAGCTTTCTTCTCAAGAGCCTTAAAATCTACCTTTAGAGTAGCCATCTGTGTAACAAGTGACTGGAATTTAGTCATAAACTCAGTAAAAGAGTCTGTAAGCTGAGAAGCATCAGAAACAACTGTTACATTCTCAACAACCTGATTTTCAGTAGCAGGAGCAGCTACAACAGGCTCAGTCGATTTACGAGAAACTCTCTTCGAAACTTTCTTTGTAGAATCTTCAGTAGTTGTAGTCGATACTGGAGGAGTCTCAACTGGAGTATCCTCAGTTTTCTTCTGGACTGCGGTCTTCTTTACCATTATATTCTAGTATACTAACTCTTTTTTAAGTGTTTTAAAGCATAAATTATATTTTTATGCTTTAAACCCTGTCAAAAACGAATATTTAATTTCCTAAAACAGACTGATATAACCAAGGCATTGCTTCTGCTGCAGAATTATTCACAAGAGTTAATGCTGATAAGATGTAATATGTTCCTAAAACTCTTGCATCTCTATTAATTCCAGTTTTAACTAATTGTTCTAAAGAAGGTAAAATTAATTTTAATATTTGATTTTGAGATAATGTTGATAATATGTTAAAATTTATATTTCTAAATGGTGCTCCTAAAGGTGGACATATTTCTCTTTTTGAATTTTGTGATAAATTTGCTCTATATGTCCAAATATCATATAATTCCATTATAAATTTTAACAATAATCGTTTATTCAACCCTAATAACCATTCTATTTGTGTGTAATTGTCTAAAGAATCCATTTCCTGAAATAATGATAATACTCTCATCTCTAAAATTTGTTTATTTACTAAACTATCTGACTGATTTAAAGTTAATTCCACTGAAACTTTAAAAACTTTATTAAATTTAATTATCTTTTTGATATTTTCAAAAACTTCCTGAGGAAATTCTTTTGTAGTATATGGATTCACTGCACGAATACTTTTCTTTACAAATAAATTATAAATAGATATTAAATCAAATCCCCAAATTTTTCCCTCTAAATCTTTATAACTAAAAAAATTGTTATATTCAATATCTTTACAATTTTCTAAAGAAAGAAAATCTGACGCATTTACACATAAATCTCTATATATTAAAGCTGGACCACGTAAACTATTAAAATACTTACGTATATAATTTCTCCAAACTTTTTGTATTTTCTTTACCTGATATGAATATCTATTATAATTATAAACTCTTTTTAATAATTCTGTTTTATTTCCTGAAATTTTTAAATTAAACTTTTTATTTAACCTTTTTAATTGTTGAATATTAAAATCATAATCTAATAAATTTTGTGTGTTAAATGTCAAAATTTCCAACATTTCTTCAAAATTTTCCATAGTTATTTTTTCTCTCCTTTTCAATCTTTTTGGTAAGTCTACTGATAATAATGTTTCATAATAATTTGTTAATTCATTTTTAACCGTCATTTTATATATATACATCTTAAAATCTTTTTAATGTATTTTATTGACATTATATTTCTAGACAACTCATTCTAAGATTATATACAATAAATTTAAAATTTTTTCTACTTTCCTCATCCAATCTAAATTTATCTTTTCTTTGCAAATCTTTATCTTTCTCTATAATCTTTTTGATTAATTTATAAAAAGATAACAAATTACTTTTATCTTCTCTAAATTTTACTAAATTTTTATTGTTATTATTACACCAATCTAAAAATAAATCTAAATTTAAAATTATTAAACACTTTAAAATATAATAAGCAAATATACTAGAATTTTCTTTATAATTATCATTTCTAACCAAAAGATCTTTTAAATCTATATTATTATAAAATAACACTTTATCCATTTGAAATTTAGAAAATGTCATTTCATAAGATATCATTGATTCCACATTTTTTAAATATTTTTTTACATTACTATCTGATAACTTATATGATATTAAACAAATATTTATTAATTCTGCCCATATTTCTGTATAACACTCAAATATATTGTATTCTATTGATAATGGAAATAATTCTTTTATTTTATTATTAAATTCTTTTAAATTTAAATCTGAAAATTCTAATCCAAAACTATGTATACATTCATGTATTAATACTTTTACACATTCTTCTTTCCGATAAATTGTAATCTCTCCATCTTTTCTACAAACATATGAATATCCTGAATTTACATTGTCTGGACCTAATATATTTCCATTATTTTTTATCATTTTTTTAAAATTTGTCAAATATAAATTTATCTTTAAAAATGTATTACAATTATCATTTCCTAATCCACTAAAAAAAAATATTATTAAACTAATTAAATTATACAATTTATTAACATAATTTAAATCTTTTGATCCATATAGAAATATTTTTAACTCTATTAATCTAAATCCTACCTTAAATTTATATATTACTCTATTTGTTTTATTATTATTTATAAAATATTTTACATCATCTGGTAGGAATTTATTATGTAAAATTTTATTTTTTTTATCCAAAAAAACATCTCTCGATATTAAATTAATATTTCCACGAGATTTTTCAAAAATATCATATATATTTGTAAAAACTCTCGATTCTGTCTCATTAAATTTATATTTTATTAAACCATTATACAATAAAAAATTTTTTAATATTTTTACATCTTTATTTATTTCCATTATATAATATTTAGATTTTATTTAATAATTACTCTTTACACTTTTAACTTTATCTAGAGGTCGAAGACGATCTCTCCACATTCGTTGAGCTTTTCGTCGCTCTTTCATTAGCTTAACCTGTTTCTCTTTTCGTTGCTTTTTAATCACTTTTTCGCGATCAACATTTAGTAGATAGTTCACACCATTTGTTGAATATAGAAGATTGTTCTCTAAATAATACATTCGATTATTAAGATCCTCTAATTTACTAAAATTATCAGTTTCATTATGACTACAATTGGAATGATCACTATGCTCATGCTCAACATCATTATCAACTGTATTCTTAAAATTTGCTAGTTCAAATTCCCAATAATCATCTTCTCCATGTGTTAGACGTGCTTCAATATTCTTATCTAGAATCATATTTTTAAAATGTTGTGTCTTTTCATTATCATTCCACTTACCAACTGTAACAAAAGCAGCTGAATATAGATCATCATCCACATTTAGTTCACATTCCCACTGTTTTACAAGTTCAACATCATCTACAACACCATAACCTTCCTCCATAAAACGTTTCTTAATTAGTTCTACATCAGTTGGAAATACAAAATCTGGGATGTAAAGAACAGACATATCATTTGTTGTTGTCATCTTTTATGTCTTAATTTATTATTTAATTATCATTTCAATTTTTTAAAAATTGACAAAAATATAAATTTTTTAAAAAAATGAAAGATGAAAATTATTAGCTGGAATGTTGCTGGAATTCGTGCAAGAATTAAACAAAATTATCTAGATTTCTTAATAAACTCTGATATTGATATAATTTGTTTTCAAGAAACAAAAGCTACTCCAAATCAGGTTATTATTCCAGAAAATCTTAATAATGAATTTCCTTTTAAATATTGGAATTCTAATTTAGGCACAACTCAAAAATTAGGATTTAGTGGTACAGCTATCTGGTCTAAAATTCGACCAATTAAACAATTAGAAACGCCAGAATTTGATACAGAAGGTAGAATTACTACAATTGAATTTGACAATTTTTATCTATTGACTGTATATACTCCTAATTCTCAAGATATAGAGTCTCCACGATTTTTATATAGAACTCAATTTTGGGATCCAAAATTTACAGAATATATTAAATTTCTCTCAACTCAGAAAAATTTAATTATTTGTGGTGACTTAAATGTTTGTCATAATGAAATTGATATTTATGATCCAGTTAAATTTAAAAATAAAATTCCTAGTTTCTTTGATTTAGAACGTCAAGGTTTATCTACAATTCTTAACCATAATTTTATAGATTGTCTTAGAATTTTTAATAATAATGAAAATTTATATACATACTGGAATCAGAGAGTACCATCTATGAGAAAAACTAATCGAGGATACAGACTTGATTATTTCTTAATTAATTCTTCATTCAGAAACTGTATTAAAGATTGTAATATTCATCCTGATATCTTAGGAAGTGACCATTGTCCTACATCTATTACATTAAATTTTTAGTAAAATTTTAAATCTAACAATTAATTATAAAATATGCCATCTTTATCCCTACGCAAAGGAAAAAAACCTGAAAAAGAATCCGTTAGTAAAGTTTTAAAAGAATCTGTTGAAATATTAGATACTCAGTCCACTAGTGGTCATATGCTTACAAAAAGTGCATCTCTTACAGGATTAGCTTTAGCTAATAGTGCTAAGTTAGCTTTATTAAAAGGCCCATTAGCACTTGATTACCTTTGCGTTGCCTGTTTAAGTGTATTATTTTATCATTACTGTGGAAATTTTTTTTAATTTAAATAATTTATTAATTAATTTATTAAATTATTTTTTTAAATTTCATTATAACAGTCATTTATCATTGTTCTTTTTAAAATTTTTATAATTTCCTCTGAATTTGATGTATATTTTTCTGCAACAGCAGCAGGAAACCAAGGCATTTTCATTGCCGAAACTGTATAAAGTTTGATATTAGGATTTATTATTTTTGAAAAAGCAGATAAAGCACTTGATGTTTTAATAATTGTATTACATTTAGATAATGCTAACATATCAATAATACTTGAATAAGTTAGATTGTCTCTATCTATATAACTACTATTAGCTCCTTTTCTAAAAAACCCAAAATTTAATGAGTTATTTGATCTAGTTTGAGTATATTCTATAACTTTATCAGGATATTCCATTTTAATTTCATTTATAAATGCTTGTTCATCACTACAACAAAATATTTTTTCAATTTCATTGTTTTCTATATAATCTTTTACAATCAATATCATCTCCTCCCTCTTTATAAAATTTGATTGACCATTATCATAGTTTTTATCTGTTCCGCGATAATGAATGCCTAATGTTTTATCATTAATATCTAAATCATAAACCTTATCTAAAATAAAATTATTAAATGTAAAGTATTTATTGAATATTTTATTAGCAATTTCAAAACTTTCAGTATTTATCTCTAACAATTTATTATTAGCTACATTATTAATAAAAAATTTATGAAGTGATATTTCTATTAATTTAATATTACCTTCATCAAAAATATATTTTTTTTTGGGTTTTATAAACTTTGGTATTAAATTTTTATTATTATGTGTATTTATATCAAAAATAACTTTTGTATTATTATCATTTATATTATATAAATTGTTTTTTTCAAGATAATATAATACTTCTAATAACCAACATAAACACTGACCATATATTCCTTCTGTAAAATCTTGACTATTTGAAAATATTTTTATATAGTTATTCATTATTAATAGTAAATTATATACCTTTAAATAATTAAATATATTTAAAAGTATTTATTAAATTATTTTATTAATTTTCTAATTTTCATTAATTCTGTTGCTACTTCTGGTTTTTGACCTCTTTTATATTTCATTAATTTACTTTTTCCTGTGCTTTTTAAGATTTCTTTTAATTCAGGATTTTGTATAAATTTAGTATAATAAGCTTTATGTATATATTCTGGTAATTTAGTATAATATATTTCATCTATTACTATATGACTTGGTCTAATCTGTTTATCTTTATATTTTCCTTTTTTTGTACCTGCAGCTTTGGCTAAAAATGGATTTTGACTAATTGAAGAATTGGAATCTAAAGAAAACTGATTATAAAATGAAGGAAAACCATTTTTAAATTTATTAGCATTTAAATAATGTTCTACTGTTTTCCATTTTTTACCATCTATTTTTAGTTCATCACCCTCATATAAATCTGATAATTTTTTTCTCCAATCTTTTTTACCAGCTAATTTACTAAAATTATTAATATCTTTTGCTGATATTTTTTCACCATTTCCTTTACCAGGCAATTGATCTAATGATTTACTACAGAATAAAAATACTATATTATCATTAAATAAAGGATTTATAGGATCACTAATTAAATTTAAACCTCCTCCTTCTAAAATTTCCTCTTGACTTCCTTTAAATTCTTGAAAATCTGGGATTAATACAAAAGCTCCTGATTCCCCTTCTAAACATTTTTCAGCAATTAATTCTTTTACTTTGAAAGGAAGCTGATTAAATGTAAAAGCTCCTCTTTTTTTATAAGTAATTAACTGATAATGAACTCCATCATATTCAGTCATTATATAATATGTAGGTTCAAATTTTCCTCTTGACTCTAAAATTGGATCATTTAATTGACCACATAAAATTATATTTTTTTCATCAACTGATATCTCTTTTGGTTTGCCATCTAAATCTTTAGAATTATATTCTTCTTTAGAAAAGATAATTAATTTAATATTTAATAAACGTTCTAGGGTAGATATGGCCCAAGTATCCGCCCAATAATCAGGAGACTCTATAAACTCTTTAAATTGAATTAAATTTTTAACATTTTTTAATTTTTTAAATTCTTCAAATAATTGTTTTTGTAAAGATAATTGTTCTTTTAAACTTTCAAATTCTTTTTTTACAACACTAGCCTCTTCTATAATTTTTTTATGTTCAGATCTATCAGATGTAGAAGATAATAATACTTTTAATTCTTTATTTCTTTTTATTAATACTTGTAATTCCTCATTTGTTATTTCAATTGCTGATTTATACATTTCATACTGAGCTCTATAATTTTCAAATAATTCTTGATCTGCTTCACTTGCAAGAGAAATTCTTAATTCTTTAACAGTTTTTTTTATACCAACTGTTTCTAATCCATCTCTTATAATACAAAAAAGACAATCACCACCACCTTCATTATTAATTACATCAAAATTATTATTTTTAAAATATTTTTCTATCCATTTAGTTGTTTTCCCTAATAAAAATTCATTTTGTTCTTTATAATATTCTTTAGCACTTATTTTAAATTCATCCACATCTTTAGTTGGTTTTATTTCTATTTTTTCTTCTAATTCTTGATCTGGTCCATAATAATCTAATGCTTCTGGGTCAATTCCTTCTTCTTCTTCTTCTTCACCCTCACCTTCACTATCTTCTCTCTCTCTCTCTATCTTCTTCTTCAACTTCTTCTTCACTTTCTCCTTCTTTAATTTCTTGTGCTTTATCTATTATTTTTGTTACTTCTTTTCCTTCCTCTGTAATTTCATCTACTTCTTCAGAAATTTTTGATAATTTTTTTTCATCTTTGTCAAACAAATCACTATTATTAGTTAATAAAGCTAAATTTGATTTAATAAATGAATAGATTAAAGGCTGATCTATTAAATTTAAATCTAGATCACCAAATTTATCCAAAATATTAGATAAATTACTTGATAAAACTTCAAAAACTCCAATTTGTAATTTTACTCGTTTTTTATCTATTAGATAAATTGGAAAATAAACTATATTGGCTTCTTCTTGAAAATTTGTGTTAATTTGTCCAATACCTATTACTATTGGTTTATTATAAAGTTCTATTTTATAAAGTGGTGCATTAAATCCTATATCAACTTGATCAATATATCTAATATCTGGAAAATTTATTGATGGATTTATTTGAGATTGAACCATTATATATTTCTAATATATTTTATTTATATTTTAATCTCATCTTTTAGATCCATAAATTTAAAAATACATTTATTACTTATACTTAATCTATTTGAAGTTTTCATATTGCTTATATAATTAATATTATTAGAAATATATTCTCTCATATCAATATTTTCAACTATAGGATAAAAATCTTTAATAAAAATAAACATTATATCTGAAATTTGATCTGTTAAATAAATCTTATTTGGTAAATTTGTTATTTCAAAAAATAATTCAAGCAAACTACTTATTAATTTATAGATTTCTAGACTATTTATTTGATTTAATAATAATAAATTAATAAAAAATTGTGCCTCTCCTTTCTTTTTATCTATCTTTTTATTAATCTCAGAAATATCATCAAATGTTAAATTTGATTTTAAGTCTAATTCTTTTTCATTTTTATAGTATTCATTAAAATTTAATATTTTATCTTTTAAAACATCAGTAAAAAATTTAAAATCTTTTAAAACAAAACTAAAAAGTTTTGCATAAATTTTAGAAAATAAAATATTATTAATAATAATATCAAATGCTGATTTACCAACTTTTAAGCATTCTTCATTAGTAAAATCTTTTTCAATACACATAAATTTTTCTTTAATTAAACTTGATATTGAATCAAATGATTTTTCTGTTAATTTATTTAATAATATTCTTATTGAATCTATTTCCTTTTCTATTCCTTGATTTTTTTTTATAATTGTAGGATTAAATTCTATATTACTCATGAAATTATAATCCTTCTTTTTTTTTCTATATTTATCTCCAATAAAATCTGGTGTTTTATTATATCCTTCAGCACAAACTAATGAAGCTAAATTATTAATAGCCTCTATCACTTTTATATCTAATATATTATCAGGTATATTTTTTTTAACTTCTAAAAATTCATCGATTGCTATGGTATTCATCATTTAAAACAATAAATATTAATTTTTATATCTATTTCGAATATTAATATTTAATATATTGATTTAAATGTTAAAATTTATTTTAATATATGAGTTTAGAAACCATCCAAAATGATAATTCCAATTCAATAGATAATTGGGATGATTTAAATTGTGATATGAAATTAATAAGAGGTATTTACTCTTATGGTTTTGAAAAACCTAGTCCTATTCAACAAAAATCAATAAAACCAATTATTGATAAAAAAGATGTTATTGCACAAGCTCAATCAGGTACTGGCAAAACCGGTTGTTTTGCGATTGCATCATTAGCACTAATCGATTATGATTTAGATGCATCTCAAATTATTATTTTAGCTCCAACCAGAGAATTAGCCGAACAAATTAAAAAAGTAGTAGATAATATTAGTCAATTTTTGGATAATTTTTCATCTGAGTTATTGATTGGAGGTATAGCTAGTGATGAAAATATTAGAAATTTAAAAAAAAATCCTAAAATGTTAATAGGTTGTCCCGGAAGAATATATGATATGTTACAAAGAAAATTTTTGTCACCACAATATATTAAAACTATTGTCATTGATGAAGCTGATGAAATGCTTTCATCTGGATTCAAAGAACAAATATATAATATTTTTCAAAAATTACCTACGACTGTTCAAGTTGCCTTATTTAGTGCTACATTACCTTATGAAATTAGAAATTTAACTAATAAATTTATGAGAGATCCTATTGAAATATTAGTAAAAAATGAGCAATTAACTTTAGAAGGAATAAATCAATATTTTGTAAATTTAAATGATGATCATGATAAATTTGAGACAATTAAAGATTTATTTTCTAATATATCTGTTTCTCAATGTATAATTTATTGTAATAGTATTCAAAGAGTTAATGATTTATATGATTCAATGAAAAATGAGGAATTTCCAGTATGTAGAATCCATAGCAATATGACCAAAGAAGAAAGAAGCAATAATTATAGAAGTTTTCTAACAGGGGATTATAGAGTTTTAATTTCATCAAATGTTACAGCTAGAGGTATAGATATTCAACAAGTTAGTACTGTAGTTAATTTTGATATTCCAAATGATGTACATACTTATTTACATAGAATAGGAAGAAGCGGAAGATTTGGAAGAAAAGGATTAGGAATTAATTTTATAACAAAAAGAGATATTCGTAAGTTGAAAGATATTGAAGAATTTTATGAAACTAGTATACAAGAATTACCCAAAAATTTTTAACACGTTATTTTATCTATTTTTTAATAAGATAATATACTAATGTCTTTAGAAGAATTTCAATTACCTATAGTTTATCAAAAAAAGAAAGAATTGTTAGATGAAAAAGTAATATCAGATCTTGAATTAAAAGAGACAGAAAATAATATTTCAATTTATGAACATATTTTCTCTCCTAAAACTATTTTTGGAAGAGATATTTTATCAAAATGGGCTGAATATTATACTTATGATGAATCATTCCTCAAAGAGACAAAAGAAGTAATTCAAAATTTGGATTATAATTTAACAAATGATATTTGTTTCAATGAAATTAATAATATTTATAAAGAAATCGATGAAAATAAATACTTCAATCAAGAATATTCTTATTTAGATATTGATTTTTTAAACTTAAATGATCTTAATTATAATGAATTATTTTTACAATTTTTATCACTTTATAATATTTGTTCACCTATTATTTCTCTATTAACTCCAATTATATTAGCAATTATTCCATTTTTTATTATTAAATTACAAGGATATCCAATTACATTAGAAAATTATCTTACATTTCTAAAAAAGAGTTTTGCTTCTCACGCTTTAGGTTCTCTCTTTGAAGATTTTAATTCTATCAAAATAGAAAAAAAAATTTATATTGGTATTAGTTTATTTTTTTATGTTTATCAAATTTATCAAAATGTAAATTCATGTATTACTTATTTTAAAAACTTATCAATAATACATAATAATATATTTAAATTAAGACAATATCTTGAATTTTCTATTAACTATATGAATAAATTCTATGAAAGATTTAATAAATTATCTTGTTACAAAGAATTTAATCAAAATTTAAAAAGTCATATAGACTTTCTTTTAGATTTTAAAAATAATATAGATAAAATTTCTCCTTATACATTTTCTATAGATAAAATTAAAGAACTTGGTCATTTACTAAAATACTATTATAATCTTAAAAATAATAAACAATATCTAGCATCTCTCAAATTCAGTTTTTATTTTAATGGATATTTAGAAAATTTATCGGAAATTAAATATAATATTACCAATAAAATTATGAATTTTTCAAATATTACAAAGAATAAATGCAATTTTAAAAATGCCTACTATCCACCATTAAAAAATGAAAATCCTGTCAAAAATTCTTATAAATTAAATAAACATATTATAATTACAGGACCAAATGCTAGTGGTAAAACAACCATATTAAAAACAACTGCTATTAACATTATTTTAAATCAACAAATTATGGCTGGATTTTATTCTCAAGCTGATCTTAAATTATATCATTTTATTCATTCATATATTAATATACCAGATACTTCTGGGAGAGATAGTTTATTTCAAGCTGAAGCAAGACGTTGTAAAGAAATAATTGATAAAGTATCTGATAATCCTAAAAATAAACATCATTTTTGTATATTTGATGAATTATATTCTGGTACCAATCCATATGAAGCAATATCAAGTGCTTATAGTCTTTTAGAATATCTTAATACTTTTAAAAATCTTAACTTTGTTTTGACTACCCATTATACAGATTTATGTAAAAAATTAGAAAAATTTGATTCAATGAAATTATTAAAAATGAAAATTTTAAATAATAAACAGCTAAATACATTTGATTATACTTATAAAATAGAAAATGGCATTTCTGAAATTAAAGGAGGTAGTAAAGTTTTAAATGAATTAAATTATCCAAAAGCAATTGTATCATCTATTTCTAAGACTATTTCCCAAATAGAACTTTGATATTTATTTACGTTAAAAGATACCTTTTAATATCTCTTATTATTGTAAATAAATGTTTGATCTCTTTTCTAAATTTGATATTACTTTCTTTTTAACTTTAGCTATTTCCCTTCTTATTGGGGGTGCTATATTTTATTATTGTTTTACAAGACTTAATATTTTAGAAGAAAGTGTTATTAACCAAGGAAAAATTTTACAATCTTTTATTTCTGGTCAAGTCAATTTAATACCTCACCCTTTACCTACTGAATCTCAACAAGAAGAACCATCTACTATGAATGACAAAATAGATATTTCTGATGATGAAACTGATGATGATGATGATGATGATGATGATGATGATGATGAAATTAACATTAAAAACATGCACAAAATTAAAAATGCTGAAAATGAAACTGATAGTGAAAGTAGTGATGATGATGATGATAATAATGAGGAACCCTATAATAATTTAAAAATAGATAATCACGATCTTAAAGATGTAACTCAAGTTGGAATTTTAGATTTAGGAGGATCGATGAATCCAGAAACAACAGGAGTTGCTATTTTAGGACATATTTTAGATATGGATAGAATTTCTGCAACAGTTATGGATACTTCTTTAGAAAAAACTGAAGATATTAAAATTGTAGATGTTTCCAAAGATGATTTAATTACTGATGCTACTGAAAATGATGAAAACAAAAAGAAAAAATCTTTAAGTAAAATGAGTAATAAAGAGTTAAAAGATTTAATTATAAAAAAAAATTTAGGAAATGAATCTGATATTAAAAATTTACAAAAAAAAGAATTATTAGAAATTATTCAAAATGAAAACCAATCAATTATTGAACAATAATAAAATAATAATATTATATAATTTATATTATGAGTTGGGGTACTTGTTATTCCGGATCAAATAATATTTTTACTTCTGCACCTCCATTAATGAGTGATGGTAGAAATTATGCAAATTGGAGAACTGGATGTGAAATTGATCAATCAATTAAAAAAAGTGCTGGAATTCAAAGTAATAGTGATTATAGACTTTTTTTAATTAATAATGCAGATAAAATTATAGAATTTAATCAATTAGAAGCTTGTAACAACTGTGGATGTTGTCCCTATTTTCAATCTAATTCTGGTCAAATGAATCGACCATTTTTATATGAAATTGATTGTTATGCCAAAAATAATGATTGTAGACCCTTCGGTTATGAAAATAGTGATCTTAAAAATCTTTATCTATCTAGAGAACAATTAGCTGCTTTAAAAACTCAACCCTTAACATTTATAAAAACTAAATAAATAATTAATTTATTTAAAAATTTATAAATTAATTATATATGAAATTATTAAGCTTTGATGTTGGTATTAAAAATTTAGCTTATTGTTTGATTGAATATAAAAATAATAATATTAATATTATTGATTGGAATATTATTAATCTTTGTGAAAATCAAGAAGTTAAATGTAATTATTGTAGTAAACCTGCTAAATTTTTTAAAAATGATTTATACTGTTGTACTGGTCATGCTAAAAAAGAAAAATTTAGAATAAATACATCTGAAGTAAATATAGATAAATTAAATATTCATAAATTGAGAGAAAAAGCTATAGAATTTGATTTATCTTACAATAGTCCAATTTTAAAAGAAAATTTATTAAATTTAATTAAAGAATATATGCAAAATAATTTTTTTGATACTATCAAAGAAAAAAAAGCTGATGATTTTAATCTAATCACTCTTGGAATTTCTTTAAAAAATTCTCTCGATCTATTATTTGATAAATTTACAAATATCAATTATATTTTGATAGAAAATCAAATTAGTCCTATCGCAAATCGAATGAAATCTATACAAGGAATGATTGCTCAATATTTTATTATGAAAAATTTAAAACAAATCGAATTTATTTCAGCTCAAAATAAACTTAAATATTTTATTGAACAAAAAAAAACAACTTATAGTGAAAGAAAAAAATTTTCTATTGAAACTTGTAAAGATTTATTATTAAAATATAATCAAGAAAATTTAGCTTTTTTTATTAATCATAAAAAAAAAGATGATTTAGCAGATTGTTTTTTACAAGCTTTTTATTTCTTTATAAATAAAAATTTAATAAATATATAATACGTATTACTTAAAATTAAAAGTTCTTATATAATCATAATGGCAGAACTAGTTCCAGAAGTAATTGACATAAATAAAGTCTCTCAAGATGTTTTAAATATTTCTACTGACTCTCCAAAACCCTCTATCAATTTTGGTGGAGGCATTGAATTACTTATGAATGAAAAGAGATCTCAAAATAAAACTCCAACTTCTGATATCGATTTAGAAGATATATCTAAACTTGAAGATGAATTAAATGATTTAACTGATTCTGTTAAACCTATTAATACTAGTGAAATTACTAAATCTGATATTTTTAAACCTGATTTTTCTACTAATTCTATAAGTAATCCATATGAAAATGAAAATACTGATAAAACTATTCCTTTAACAAAAGAAACCGATGAAAAATTAAAAGTTAATTTTGAAAATGTAGAAAATATTAATAAAGAAAAAAATGATAAAACTTGGGATGGTTTTAATAGTTTTAATAATATTCCTAATCCTGATATTCCTGCCACTCCAAAAATGAGCAGAGAAGAGTTACTTAAAGAAAAATTTAAATTTTTAAGAAAACTAGAAGCTCTTGAAAAAAAAGGTATTACTTTAACAAAAAAATATTCCATGGAATCATCATTAGATGAAATGCAAGGAGAATATGAAATGATAATGGCTGAAAAAGAAAAAAGTAACAGTATTAAATTTCAAGGCAGAATGTTAATGGCTTGTTTAACTGGTATTGAATTCTTAAATAATAAATTTGATCCTTTTGACATCAAACTTGATGGATGGAGTGAACAAGTACATGAAAATATTGATGATTATGATGAAATTTTTGCTGAGCTTCACGATAAATATAGATCTAAGGCTCAGATGGCTCCTGAAATTAAACTATTATTCCAATTAGGTGGATCTGCTTTAATGATCCATATGACTAACACTATGTTTAAATCTTCTATGCCAGGTATGGATGATATCATGAAACAAAATCCTGAATTAATGAAACAATTTACTCAAGCTGCTGCTAATACTATGAGCGAAAATAATCCTGGTTTTGGAGGATTTATGAGTAATTTTATGGGAAGAGATGACGAGGTACCTCCTAATACTGGTCCTCCTCCTCCTCCTGTTGAAACTCAAGTTAATAAATCACAAAAACCATCCATTCCTAATAATAAACCTAATATGAATTTTATGAGAGATACTGGAATTTCAATTGAAAATCAATTTGGTGATGTAACTAGAGAAAGAGCGGCACCACCACAAAAAAGACCTGAAATGAAAGGTCCTCAAGATTTATCTTCAATATTATCTGGATTAAAAACTAAAAGTGTAAATATTGGAGAGAAAGATGATAGCACTATTAGTATTAAAGACTTAAAAGAAATGAATAATCAAAATCCTAGTTCTAGAGGTAGAAGAAAACAAAAAAGTGATAAAAATACTATTAGTCTAGACATGTAAATTTACTATTAATCACAAAATATAAAAAAAATTAATTATTAATTTTATATTTTATGGAAAACAATAACCTCCATTACTACATATTAAACTTAAAATTATACTTATTATTACATACCAAACAAAAAATGATATTCCACTTGTTATCGCCCACCAAAATGGTTTATTTCCCAGCACTAACATAAATATTATCCATATAGAACTCCATATTAATGCAGCTCCTAAATTTAAACTTTCAACTGTTAAATCCATTTATATAATTATTTAATATTTTTTTTAAATAGACTATTTAAATCCATAGGATTACTATTTTTAACACAATTATATTTACTAAAATTTTTTACACCTTTACTCTTTAAATATTCCTCATCTATTAATTGTTTTCCTGTAAATTCTATACTTTCTTCTTTTAACATTTCTATTATTGCATCTGAAACTATATCTGGTTTTCTCCAATTCTCTCTCGTTCCTACTTTATTTTTTATTACCGCATCTGTTTCTATTGCTGTTTTCGGCCAAATTGTATTTGCTACTATTCCTTTATTCTTAAATTCTTCTGCTACTCCCATTGCTACCATTGACATACCAAATTTACTTATCATATATGCTGTCATATTTTTATAAATAAAGGGTTTATCTACATTTATTAATGGAGGAGAATGATTAATTATATGACCTGAATTATTTTTTAACATTAAAGGTAATGATTCCCTTGTCATATTAAATGTCCCTTTTGTATTAATATTATTTATTAAATCGTACCTTTTATCAGTGGTTGAAAGAATATCTGTCCACCATAAAGCACTAGCATTATTTATCAAAACATCTAGTCTATTAAACTTATTATTTATCTTTTCAATACAATTTTCAATTGAAGATAAATTTCTTATATCTAATGGTATCGCTAATGTATCTACATTGTATTTTTTTTTTATTAATTCTTCTGCTTTATATATATCTCCTCTTACTGGATCATTTGTGGATTTTCCAGTTATAATCACATTATAATTATGTTGCGCTAATTTTTGAACTATATTTAATCCAATTCCTCTTGTTGATCCAGTAACTAATGCTACCTTTCTCATATATATTTAATAAATTAAATATATATTTATCTCAATTTTTAATATTATTTAATATTAAATGTTCACAGAATTTATTGTTACTTCTATTATATTATCAATTATATTATTTTGTACAGATCACTTTTACTATAATAATGATACTGGTTCCTCTATTATAAAATCTATAATTTTTATTTTAGCCAGTATTGGATTAGCCTACTTAATTTCATATTTATATGGAATGCCTCCTAATGTATCTATTAAGAAAAAAACTGATAAAAATAAAGATGATGATTCATTAAAAGGTGCTAATCAAAATGTTATTAATGCATTAGAAAAAAGTTTAAAACAAGCTGGACATCAAATTGCTGGAAATACATCTGGAACTAAAGACTTTATGACTTCTATGTTTTCTTTCTTATCTCAAGAAGATCCATAAATTATTAGTTAAGTTTAAAATTTAAATATTTTCATATAATTTATTTATTATGAAAACTTTTGTAATAAATTTAGATAAATATCAAGATAATTTTAACTACCAAAAACCATATTTAGAAAATGTTGGTTTAGAAGTTTATAGATTTAAAGGTATTAATGCAATCCAAAATGAACACTTAGAATATAAGAAAATGATTAATCCTCAAGCTTTAAATTATTGTCCTAATTCTATTCTAGGCTGTAGTTTATCCCATATTCTATTATCTTTACATATTACTAATTTAGATTCAGAAATAACTTTAATTATGGAAGATGATGCTTTCCCAAAATTTGATAAAGAGTTATTTCAAAATAAATTAAAAAATACAATAAATGATATCCAAATTTTAGATAAAGATTGGGATATTATTCAGTTACATAGTGATGCTCCTTTTCCTACTTATAATACATATTGTATTCATCCATTATGTGGAAGTACTGCGGCTTATCTTATTAGTAAAAAAGGAGCTATTAAAATGTCAAAAGAAAAATCTACTTGGCATATTGATATTCATACTTCTGCTAATCCTAAATTTAAAAAATATAGATCTAAGGAAAATTTATTTTGGACAAAAGAAGAAACTAGTTTAAATAGAAATTTAAATTCTTCTCTGTTAACTAATTTAATATCAGAATTCCTTACCATAATAATTCCATTAAGAGGAGAAAAAACTTGGAATGACTTTTTAAATTTTAAAATAATTAAGTTAAAAAATAAAGATATTTATGCTTTTGAAATTATAAATAATTTATTATTTTTTATATTTTTAAAATATATCTCTAACATATTTCGTAAAAGATTAACTTTAACGTTTAAATTTCTCTAATTAATTATTTTATTTTAATATAATGCCTTCCACCAGTATCCCTTCAAAAAGAGAGAATATTTTAGAAATTATTTCCGAGAAATTAGAAGCATTTAGTAAAAAAAAAGAATCATTAATAAAAGAAATTGAAACAAAAAAAGAACAATCTGTTGAAATTAAAGCTATTATTTTAGAACAACAAGAGACATTAAATTCTACTGAAATTCAAATTTCTGAATCTGAACAAGAAGTTCAAAAACTAGAAACCATTATTACTGAAATTCAACAGGGTTATGATAGCATTGTCGAAAGTGGTAATTGTTTAATGTCTATTGTTAAGAATGCTGAATAAATTATTATAATATAATTATATATATGAAATATAAATATGATTTAAAGAAAATAATATGGTTATTATTTTTAGCTTTTATATCAGTATTTGGTATTTTTTTTATAATATTTTTAATTAATAAAAATAAATATGCTCGCATAAATTTTCACAATTTACATCCTAAACAATTAGAAGATATACAGCATATCGATTTTTATAAAGAAAATAATTCACTTTTAAAAGAACAACAAGATTTTTTTGTAGAAAATTTTAGAGGTCACAGAAATAGAAGACCTCTTAGAAGACGAAGACATTTACATTATCCTCAAAGAACATGGTATGGAAACAATTGGGGTTATAGATATAGACCTCCCCCACCTTACTATGTAAGTAGTTATTATTATCCACCTCCACCTCCTCCTCCCTTATACTATTATACATGGTATAATCCTTTCACTTGGTTCTCTCCTGTATGTAAAGAAGGTTGCGTTCTAACTGGAAATAATGAGTATGGTTGTCAAAGACCAGGAATTGGTCCTGATCAATGTGTATTTGCATCCGATTGCGCTGGTTGTTAATTTTTTTGTAAATATATATATATTTACAAATGAATACAACATTAAAAGGACCAATAGACAGTATTTTTCTTGTATTTTTAGCATTAATGGGTAGTGTTGGCTTTAAATTATTAGGGTGTCCATTACAAGATCTATTACAAAATAATGTTTGGGCTAGACAATTTACCTATTTTATTGTTGTTTTATTTACTAGTTCTTTTCTTGATGATGGAAGTAACCCACCTTTAGTACATTTTAGAAATGCATTTTTAATTTACTTATTTTTAATTGTTTTTACTAAAATGACAGTTAGATATACTGTTATTGTATTCTTTTTAATCTTAACTATATATGTTTTACATATCTACATGAAATATTATAATTCAAAAATTAAAGATAATAATAAACAAGATGATCAACATTATTCATCTTTAATTAAAAATTTAGATTCAATTAGTACATACTTAGCATTTGCGGTTGTAGTTGTACTTACTATTGGTTTTTCTACTTTTGTTATTCATAAAAAGAAACAATATGGAAATAAATTCGACTTTGTTAAATTTATATTTGGAGTTAGAGCTTGTAAAGAAAGAAAAGTTAAAAATAAAACTACGGGATTTTTTGCAAAAATGCTTAAGTAATTTTTAATCTTTTATTTAAATTTTCTAAAATTTCAAGTGTTTCTTTATCATCTTTTATTTTTAATTTCTTTTGTACTATCCAATTATTTTTCATTTCTAATGATCTCTTTTTTCCTGCAACTGTAATTTCTATCTTTTTAAATTCATTATTTATATTCTCTCCACTTTTTTTTAAAACATTTCCAAAATCTTCCATTCCATCCATTTGGTAAGGATACATCATGATATTTTATATGTATATTTATTTATACTCTAAAAATAAATTTTATTTAGCATAATTGATAAAAAAAATTTAAATTTTTTTGAGAGAAAATCCCGATTTTATAATAATTTAATTCATCAATGAAAAAAATATTGAATATTATTATAATAGATGTTAAGTATAATTCAAAATATTCCAAATGTTAATACATATTCCACTTAAATATGTATTTGAAAATTTAAAATTACAACATAAACCTAATACATTATGGTTAGAATTTGGAGTAGCAAGTGGGAGAACAATTAATTATATTTCAAAATTTACAAATGATAAAGTTTATGGATTTGATAGTTTTGAAGGATTGCCTGAAAAATGGAGGGATGGTTTTGGGAAAGGTGCATTTAATAGAAATGGTAAATTACCAAATGTAAATAACAATGTAGAATTAATTAAAGGATGGTTTGATAATACATTACCTAATTTTATAAAAAATCAAAATAAAAAAGTTTCTTTCATTCATATAGATGCCGACTTATATAGTTCTACAAAATGTATTTTAAATAATTTAAAGGATTATATTGATAAAGATTGTATTATTGTATTTGATGAATTAGTAAATTATCCTGGTTTTGACGGAGATACAGGAGAACTCAAAGCATTTTATGAATTTATCACTGAAAATAAAGTAGATTATGAATGGATTGGAATGAATGGAACACCAACTGGTATGTGTGGTTATCATCACGAAAATGTAGCATTAATTATTCATTCAATAAATTAATTTTAATTACTATACTTTATTTATCATATAGTAATTATGCCAAAAAAATAAAATTTTTTGAGAGAATTAATTAACTTAATCTCTCCACCTCGATACTCCACCACGACGACTATTTGCAATTTTTTGAAACTTAATAGGATCATTCTTCTTTAAATTGAATCTCTCCTGTTGCTTCATTTTCTTTCTATCTACTTTATGATTATTAACACTTTGTTTTCGTTCACGAATGCTGAGCTCACTCTTATTTTGCATCCTTTCACACTCTCTATTAATCCTGAGAAAAGCATTTCAATTTTTTTTAAAATTAAAAATTTTAATACTAATTATTATAGTAAAAAAGTTATTTGATTAATTAAGAAAAAAGAAAAATAAGAAGAAACTCTAAAATAAAAAATATTTTTTAAAAATTTTACTCTTCTTGAAAGATTACTTTGAATTAAGGGAGCTCTTTCTAATAACATCAAAGTTGGTAAAATAAAAGGCATATAAAATATATTTAAATTTATTTTTATATATTTTATATAATTATTTAATTTTTCAAATGAATATTATTACATATTTTTTTAATAGTTTTATTTTCTTTAAGATCTAATTCATCGGTTGCAGAATTAATTAATTGAATATATTCTTCTCTTTCTTTTTCATTATTTAAATAATTTGGATGAGCTTCTGTCCATTTATCTAAACTTTTACTTTGTTTATAGCTTATTTTCTTTAAAGCTTCCTTTAAACCATCATTATTTATGTCTTTTTCCCAACCATCATTTTTAATATACAAAACCTCTCTTTTGGGATCTGTACAATGCATTGGTCTCTCCTTGATGGATAATTTATTCATATTTTCTATAAAAATATCTGCTACTCCTTCATTTATTCCTTTATCTTTTGTTAATAATAAATTGTCCATACTAACTTTAATTTTATCTATAAATTGATCTATTGATAAAGCATCTTTGCACTCTTCATTTAAAAATATATTTATATTAATTTTTTGATTATTATTAATATTTGTATTTCCATTTCCTACTTTTGGAATCAATTCTCCAATATGTCCAATTAATTTGGCATTCTCTTCCATTGCTGTTTTCAACATTTTTTTATAATCAATTTCTTCATCTTCATTATTATCTGTTATTATAATTTCATCTTTTTTACACGTTTTTTTATGTTTATATAGACTTGAATGATGCGAATATTCTTTTCCACATTCACAAATATATTTTTTTGCACTTTTTTGCAAGATTTTTGTAGTATTTTGTAGCATTTCATTATTTTTGTGTTTTTTGGTCTCAAGATGTTTATCAAAATTATTTTTATTAAACGAAATGAAGTCACATTTTTCGCAGACAAATTTCTTTGCATTTTTTTGCAAGTTTTTTGTTGCCATTTGTAGTATATTTAGACTACATAAAAAAATGCCTAAATAGTTTTTAAAAAATATATAAAAATTTTATGGTAACACTTTTAAAATTTTAAATATAGAAATAAGACCATTAAGGTCTAAAATGAAAAAATAAGTTTTTTTAAGAAATTTTTAAAGGGATTTTTAAAAAATGGACAAGAAAAGTTTGTCCAATTTTCAAAATTCGATTGGAGAATTGAAAAATATTTTTTTTTAGATTTATTATTTTAAAAATTTACCAAACCATAATGGTCTCATTTTTAAAATATGTAATTATGGTCTTATAAAAATAAATGTTTTTAAAATAAGATAATAGCATAATCAGTTTTATAAAATTAATAATGGAAAAAGGAGATGGAACAATCATTAATCTTCTTCAATACAATGAAAACCTATACCATTATATATATCTTTTAACCAATGAACAGAATTACTATAGTTAATAATATTTAATCTCTTAGATAGTTCATTATTATTTGTTGCAAAATTTAAAATTTGTAAAATTCTGTCAAAATTAATTTTTCTCGAAATTTCTCTATTATTACTCCAAATATTTTTTGAATTAGATAATTCAAAAAGAGGAATTGTATCAGGATAATTAATATCTGGTTTTAAGTTAGGTAAACTTCCAACTTCAGATTGTAATTGATTAGTAGTAGTTAAAATATGAGTACTTCTTTGGTAATCTTCAACAAGTAGAAATCCTGTATGCCAACTATTACCTGGTTGAAATTCTATAATTAATGCATCATCTCGAAGTAATGATTTAAATACACCTGCTGCTCCGTGATAATATATATATATATCTGTATTAGACATAATAGATAATTGTTCTTCGTATGATAAACGCCCAGTGTCAATAAGTTTAAATATATATTTTTTTTCCTCACAAAATTTTCTAAGAATATTTATAATACCATCATCATTTATTGCACGTCTCCCTTTACTTCTTGTATTATAAACAAGGCATTTATCATTATTCTTTTGATATCTTTTACGTAGAATTTCAGAACCAGAATTAATATATTTTAAAAAATTATAACCACGTATTAAACCTCGAGTATATTCATATTTATTATCATCAAAATTAAGTGTAATAGCGGTGTTATTAAGAATATTATTTGGTGCTAAAAATAAAATTTTATTTTTGTAGAATATTTTATAAAGACCCTCTAATAACAAATATCCATTTGGTTTCCACTCAAATATTAATTGTATATCTTTATTAAATATGTTATCATATGAATTTGATTTATCTAATTCTTCAAAATAATTTCTTAATAAAGTAAATGTTGCACAAAAATGTCCCCAAAAAAGATGACAAAAATTACCTGAACTAATAGAAGCAAATTGTGTATTTTTTCTTATATAAAATATGTACTTCATTTATATAAACAATATAATAATTATATTTAAATAAATAAGATTTATTTAAATATATAAAAATATGGAAAATGGAGCTTACATATTTTTAACAGAAAATGATGAAATAGATTTATTTTTATTTAAAAAATGTACAAAGGAAGAATTACAAAATGCTTTACCTATGAATTTTCAATGTGGAGAGATAAAAGATAATCATAATTGTTTGGCAGTATTTTTCCATAATGGAGCAGATTATTTGGGTAGTGGTAAATTAGAAGATATACCAAATATTATAAAAGAAAAAGGTATGATAGATTTACTAAATAACACTTATGAAAATATTGTTAATAATGGATTTGGTAATTTAAAGCGTAAACAATTTGATAATTTTGTAAATTTTAGTAAAAATCAATTAGGTTAAAGTAGGAATCATTTGTTCTTCATCAGTATTATTAGGAATTAAAAGGTGTTTATTACAAGGAATATTAAATTTTTGACACCAAACTATACATTTATTAATATTATTTCTTTTATATAATTCTAATTTATCTGTATTTTTACTTTCAATTATATTGAATGTTAAATTAATATTTTCAATTTGCTGTTGTCCAAAAATAGCATTTAACTCTTCAACCCTATTTTTAAATAGATAAGGAATTTCAATATTTAAAAATCTTTTTATAGGTTTTTCATTATTGATAGCTTCATAAAATTCAGCTAATTTTAATACAATATTTTTAGAATTATTTAATTTAAAGTTTTTACAAACTATATATTTTTCAGAATTAGCAAATCTACTAGTATTAGGTTTTACAATATAAACTTTTTCATAACAAGAACATAACAAATATAAAAGATCTAAACTAGCAGAAGTAAATAAATCAAACATCTTAATAATGAAAGAACCATTTTCTTTTTGAATAGCTAAAGCAAAAGCAATCTGTGCAAATATTAAATAAATAGAAAATTCTTCTTGTTTATTAAAGTCAACGGAAAAATCAAATCCTCCATCACCAGTAACTATATCTATAGAATTATTGTATTTTTCTAAACAATATAATAAATTTTCTTTTGAAAGCAAATCACCTGTATTATCTTTTCCATATTCTATTTTAATGTTATTATGTTTTTGTAAGAATAATTTACTTTTTTTCCATGAAGGAATATTTTGATCTTCACTAATTAAAGTCATTCCATAATGAATATCTTTTGGATTTTTTCGAATAAAAATAAAAGCTTCTATAAAACCACCAGGACCTTCAGCAAGATGAAAAGATTTTATTTCTTGCATATAATCTTCAGAAAAATTAAATAAATTATATAGTTCGATCATTTTATAAAAGGATCTGGATAAAGGTTTTAATTTAGATATACTAATTTTTTGTTGAGGAGATATTATAGAATGAATGTATTCAAATGGATTAGTATATTTTTTATATATGTCCCAATCTAAAATTATGTCATCTATTTTTTTTTTCATAGAATTTAAATAAAATTTTAGAGATTTACTTAAATAATCAACATTTTCAACTTCATCATCAAAAGTTAAATTAATGATATCAGTATTAATTTTATTATATAATTTTGGTAATAAAAAAAAGGTCATAACTATATTATATTGTATAAGTATATTTAATTGATTTTAATTAAATATACTTTTTTATTTATTGAGCTTTTTTAGTTTTAATTGTAATTTTAGTTTTAGTTTTTGGTTTTGTAGTCTTAACTTCTTCAATTGTTGTTGAGATATTAGGAGTTAATTCTTCTTTAACACTAATTTCTTCAATTTGTTTAGAAGGTTCGGTAGGTGGTTCAGTAGGGGGTTCAGTAGGTGTTTTAATAGTTTTTTCTTTAATAGTAAGATCTTCTATTAGTTCAGTTTTTTCAGCACTTTTAGGTTTTTTAGAGATAGATACTTTTTTAGAAGGTTTAATAGTTAATGTTTCCTTTTTAACATCAGTTTCTGTTGTAGGTTTTGTAGTGGATTTTTTCTCAGAAATGGATTTTAATGTTTCAGTTTTTAATTCTTGTTGTTCCAATTCTTTTTGAGCGGCGATAGTTTGTTCAATATCTAAAATATCATCATCAGGAGATTTATTAATTAATTCTGTGTAAACAGCTTCAATATCAACTTGTCTAACCTTTTTAAAAACAAAATATTTATTTAAAAATGAAATTTGTCTTTCCTTATCAGTCATATTAGGAGCTTGACCAAAAGCATTTTTAAGACGTTTATCTCTTTTAATATCATTATTCATTTGAAAATATAGTTGACTAAATAAACCGACAGAAGAGGGTAAATTAAAATCTTTAGCTTGTTCATTAGAAATAGGTACAAAACCATAATTTTCAAGTAATCTTTCCAAATAATCATAATTAACAAGATACTCTCTAAATGTTTTATTAATTGAAGCTTGAAAAACATCAATGGCTAATCCAAGACAATTACTATTATTTTCAAATTCAGAATTATCATATTGTTTAGTAACTTCCCAAATTTTAGTTTCATCTTCAAATATAGATAAACTCTCACCAATTTTTTTAGATTTTAATTCTTTAAATACTGTATTTCCATCGTAACTAGTTCCAATAAAATAGCCATTCAATTGTGTACATTGAGCAACATTTTTAATAAAATTATTTAATGTTAATATACTTTCAAAAACATAATGAATTGCAAATTGTATAGAACTAATATTAAAGCCACTCTTAGCTATGCCATAATTTTTATATACTCCTTGACCTAATTGTTTTGCATCTTTAGGTCCTTCTCCAAAAATACTTTTAACAATTTGTTTACCTTTTTCGGTGATAAGAGCATCACCATTTTTAATATTTACAGTACTATTACCTTGTACAAATAATGCAGAGGGCATTTGTTGAAAATTTTTATAATAATTAAGATATCTTGCACACGCTCCATCTAAACGATTTTCAATGTTATCTCTTGAAATATCAATTCCTAATACAAAAGATAATTTAGATCCAATCCATTTTGGTAAATCTCCACCTTTTCCAACAGCAAAATCAATTAATGTATTGCCGGGAACAGATACAGCTTTAATAAGTAAATTTTTAACAAATAAATTATGAAAATCTCTAAGACCTCTAGTAAGATTTTTTTGACCTTTAAATTTATTATAATAAATATCATCGTCTCCAATTTGGAAAGGTATATTTTCTCCAGAAGTAATAATTTCTTCACTAATTGGATTGTGTATTGAATGCCAATTACTATTTGCAACGTGATAAGCATTTCCATAATTTTTTTGACCAGCTCTTAATTCTGCAGTCTTATCAGTTCTAATTCTTAGTGGTACCCATTTCCAAAAATCTTCTCTATTTAAATCATATCTAAATTCAACGATAGTAAAATCTTCAATAACTTCATTTTCTTCAGTAAACATTTTAAATTCATCTAGTTTATCTTTTTGTAACATAATATTACAGATTCCGGCATTATTATCTGTTGGATTTGTAGGATAAAATTGAACAGGTTTATAAGGATCAGTATTTTCAATTTCTCGATCTTTTGGTAATTGATCATTAATAATACTTTCGCAAGGATTAATATATCCATGTTTTTTTTCATCAAAACCTACTCTCAATGTAACTGTTTGATAAGTTGATAATTGTGCATCTTTTTTTGTATCTAATCCACTTTGAAATATATTTTTGATTATAGGTTGACCCAATGAATCTTTATTAATAGTAACTAAGAAATCAATAGTATTAAATTCAGGAGGTTTCCATTTAAATGAATGAATCCAAGTAGTTTTAAACTTAGGAGCTGGTAGTCCAATTTTATCTTGACCAACAGCCATAAATTTGGGAGTAAATATTAAACCATCTGTTTCATATTCAGAAAGTCCTTCATTAATATTAGAGAGAATAATGTTACATGCTTTAAAAATTGATTGAGAAGGAGTTTCAGTATAAAATTTTTTAGGTTCAATTCTTAAAGGTACAGTTTGTTTAAATCGAGATGAAAATTTTAATTTTTTAATAAGAGATGTTAAAATAGATAAACGACTTTGTGTAGTTTTTTCACTACCTTCAGGAGATATAAATCCTAAAAGAGTAATATTTTTATTATTTAAAAAGTAAATATCAAATGATGCAAATAAATTAATATCTTCCCCTTTTTTATTTTTTGTAATATGTTCTCCATCAAGGATAGTATTAAATAAATCAGATTGTTCACTAAAATAGCCAGTAAATTCAATCTTAAGATTAGTATTTATGAAATATATCAAACCAGTTTGATTAATAAATAAAAGTTTTCTAAGACCATCAGCTTTATCAGTAACAGTATATCCTTTTCTAATATTAGGTATTATAGAATCACTATCTTGTTTTACATCTAAACTAATAATATTCTGCATCTGTAAGGTTAAACTAGATGGTCCAATAAAATCTTTAGGATTAGGTATAAAAGATTCTTTATAATCAGCATCTTTAATAATTTTTAAATATTCATGAATTACTTTATCTTGTTCTAAATAAGAAATAGGATAATTTGATTGTTGTAGGCCACATAAAACAAATTTTATAGCTTTTTTAATACTTGCTAATAATTCAGTTTTATTTTGAAAAATAGGAACATCAGCAATTTTTTGATTATCAACTTCTAATTCAATTTCAAAATGTTCATTTTGATTTAAAACATCAGCACTTTTAAAATCAAATTCAGGTACATAATATTGTTTATTTTTTTTTGAAGTTTTAACAATACTTAAATCTACAAAAACTGGTAAATCTTTATGAACTAATCTAGCTCTTTTTAAAAATCTAAATACTTTTTTATTATCATTCCAAGATGTAATTATTCTTTGCACATCTTCTGAAGATTCAGATAAATTATTTTCTATTTGTAATGACATTCTAAAATTAAAATCATCTTGATTGACTGGATATAAAATGTCATCTTTATTAGACAAATAAGATTTTTGTGTAAATGATACGTGACCATTAGCCAATAATGACAAAATATTATTTTTTTTACAATAGTCTTCAATATTATATAAACCTTCTACCTCAGTTCTAATATTTCCAATTTTGTTGCGGCCCGTCTTTTCATCTAATAATTCATTTTGAATTCTTAAAAGATATAGATCATCTCTCAAAATTTCAAAACCTTGACCAATCAAGGTTTTAATTACATTTATATAATCAATTTTTGTAATAGGATAAATATTACGAGTTCCAAATCTAATCTCAAGCTCAAGATTTTTAGATTCAGATAATTTAAAAATATTTTCTAAATAAGTATCTAGTAAAATATCAATTTTTTCAGATGTTTCTTTTTTTTCAACACTGGGAGATTTTTTTTTATAAGTTTGCGACATATATATATTTTGTTATTATATTTATATTGTAATATGTTTTTCAATTTTATTAAATTAAATTAATAAATTATTAATTTCAGTATATAAATCAACTTTTTTCTTATTTTGAATATCTAAATTTAATTTTTTAGCTATATTAATTAAATCCTGAATTTTATAATAACTAATTGCATTAAATGGTTTATTAATGTTATCAATAATATAATAATTATTTAATACTTGATCAATAATTTCAGGTTCCAAATTAATTAAATAAATTTGTTTATCTTTTTTTTCTTCTATAATATTTTTACATTCTTTTAAAGGAACCTCACTATAATTCATTACATATATAAATCTATTTTTTATATATAATATATTTAATTTATAAATTAGAGCTAATGCATTCAATGTAAGAATTGAAATTTTTTTTTCATTAGCCAATTCATTTTCAATAACTGATTTAACTATCTTATGAGATTTTAGTATATCTTTATTTTCTCTTATTTTAATAATATTATCAATCTTAATATTTTTTTCTGTAATAAAAAAATTTTTTATCAAATAGTATTCATCATACCCATTTAAAAAAATATAAAAACTCCAAAATAGTTTATCTTCTTTATCAATAGTAAAGTTATTTTCATTCAACATTTTTTTGTTATTAATTTTAACTTTATCTGGTTTATAATTTAGATTTTTAAAAGATTCTTCAGACAAAAAATAATATTTATTTAAATTATTTTTTGTTAACATAAAAGGTTCTAAATTTAACATTATGATAAATTTTATTATTAATTTATTTCTAAATTGTAATTTAAGTTAATTTATAGGTAACCTATTAAATCTTGTCCCCATCCAGTATCTTCGTCAATTCTTTTAATATGTAAAAAATTATCTTGGAAAGAGTATATAAATTTATCAGGATATTTATGTAAAAAAATTAACTTAGTATCGGGTCTATATTCTTTATTTAATTTTATTATTTTTGTATTTTCATTACTACTACCTATGTGTATATGTTTATATAAAAATGGTGTAGGTTCATTAAATGTGCAAATATATTTATCATTATTTGGATATAAATAACTTTCATCATAATTATCCATATAAAATTTAAAAGGAAAATAGCTTTGATGTTGAATTATACCATTTTTATAAATTTTATTTTTAATCCATAAATCATTTCTCTCACTGATAGAAACATTAGATTTTGTATCATATACAAATATGTTAGTTATATCTTGATAAATTATATCTGTAAATACAGTTGGTCCAGTTGCTAAAAATATATTTTGTTCATAATTATTTATTCTTTTAGCTACTTCATTAATGAGTTTAAAAATAATAGGATTATAAGGTTTTGATATTAAAGGAGTATTAATAAAATTAGATAGATTATCCCAAATCAAATAGTGATCTAATTTATGGTCAATAAATTTATCAATCTTATCAGATATTGAACTATCTAAATCTAAATAAATTCCTCCATATAAATAAATAGCAATATATCTTAAAAAATCACCTTTTGCTGATCCAATCTCTAATTTATCAAATGCATCTAAAATATCTTTATTAAAATTTTTTATAATTAAAGATCTACCAATTTCATCGGTAATTAAACGGTAACTATATTCAGGATTTAAATTTAATATATAGTTAATATTTTCAAAAATTTTTTTATGAATAAGGTTATTTTTATAAGTTTGTATAATTAGTTTAGGAATATTAAAAGATAAAGGATCGACAGAAATGTTACGTGCCTCAATAAATTCTGGAATTTTTATCATTAAATTATTAAAAAATTTATTTTTAATAAGTTATTTAAAAAAAATTATTGAAGTTTAAAATAAGTTTCTTCTAACATATTTTTTTTCTCTTCATCTTTGTTAATATATTGTTTTTGCATTTCAATATAAGAAATGTATTTTAATAACTCATCATATAATAGTTTATCAATATCAGTTATATTAATAAATGTACCATTAGAATTTTCGTTAAGTAAAATATTATTATGTTTTTTAAATACTTGTAATACATTAATTTGATCTTTTTTATCTAATAATTCAATTTTAGTTTTTAATTTATTTAAATCTTGAATGTCCATTATTTTTAAATATAAAAATATATTTAAGTAAATTTATTTTTTAGATTTTAATACTAATTTTGGTTTTCCTTTAGTTTTAGATTTACTTTTATCAATTAAATCTTTTGATTCGTATAATTCAGCTATAACTGAAATAAAAGGATCATTCAGTTCAAATCGTTGCCCTAAAACCTTAACTTTAATTTCATCATCTACATTAATTTGAGAGAATTTTTGAGAATTATAATGATGATCTCTTGCAATAAAGATCATTAGTGTTTTATCTTCATTAGGTAATAAAGCTCTAATACCAGCTTTAGTAATATCTTTAACCTTACAAGTTATAATCATTCCCTCTACAGGAAAACAAACTTGACATTCAAAAATTACATCAAATGAGATAGATTCTCCTTTTAAAACTCCACATGAATAACTAATAATAGAAATACTATTATTTTTAATAAAACCCTCAATATTACATTTTCCTTCAAAATCAAATTGTAATTTTTTAAGTAAATTTTGTTTAATATTTTGATCAACTTGATTAAAATTAATAGTTATTCTTTTTGAAATAATTGAAGATACAAATATATCATTTGATATTATTTTTTTTTTGGTTGGAAGATTTTTTTTTTCAGTAGTACTCAAAGAAGCCATATATATATATAGAAAGTTTCTTTATTTTTTTTCAATTTTAATTAAATACAAGAAAAAATAAAAAAATAGATAATAATATAATGAATAAATATTTTAATGAAACTAATAAAAAAATAATATTTAATAATGATTTTGATGAAAATTTAAAAGGAGCAGTCAATATAGATAAAAAAGATATTGATATTAATGATAATTTTACAAGAAATTATTTTAATAATCCATTAGGAATTCCTTTTATGATAAGAGATTTTGTTATAATGTTATTAATAACCTTGTTAATATTTTTTATATTTCACAAAATTTTTATAACTTTTTTTGACAAATATTTAAAAAAAAATAAAATTAAAATGGTTAAATATTAGATATTTTTTCAATATTATTTACAATTGCTTGACTTGGAGTAAGAAACCAATGTTTATTATTTTTCTTTAGATAATCAAAATATCTTAAATACATTTCTTGATATATACAGATTTGAATTTGATTCATACTTGATGTATTAGCTGATGTAAATGTTTCATTTTCTAAAATTTTATTTAAAACCTCAATCGCTTCTTTTTTAGAAGACTGATCACATCTAGCACCTTTGTGTCGTTTCTTATTTAAAAATTTTACTTTAAATATATTATAATCATTCTTAAAGTCTCCAATAAAGCCTACAATATTATTAAAATCTTCAATTTTAATTATTAATGACTTAATTGGTTGTTGTAAATCCACATAATCTTCACTTTCTGCCAAAGTAAAAAATCTAGCATTTTTAATAATTAATTTTTGTTTATCTTTATCAGTTATTAATAAACCAGAAATTTTGCCATTTGTCAGTATTTGTGATTCGTAATATTTTTTTAGTTTTTTTTCAAAATCATTTAAACTTAAATAAAATAAATAATTAACCAATATTAAACTATCATCATAGGATAACATTTCTAATAAATGAGCAATAAGAAAATCGTCTAACAAATCTTTAGATATAGTTTTTGATAGTTCATTATAAACTAATGAATAATATTTATAAAAATTTTTTTCTCCTCTCAATACTAATTGATCTTGAGTGGAGGTATCATATAATTTTTTTAAATGAGTAATAATTTTATTAGCTTCAGAATCTTCTAATTTTTCTAATTTTTCATCAGATATTTTAGCAGTAGGTTCATTGCTAATCTTATCATCTTTTAAAGTTAATAAATTATTTAAACTTTTAGATTCCAAATAAATTTGATCTCTTTTATAAGAAATTGGCCTATTTCTATCATAAATTGAAATATTTTCATTAGTTAATTCTATAGGTTGAAATACATATAAATCTTCTATATTTATTAGATGTCCTAATCTATTTAACTTATCAACAATAAACTCATTTTTTTCATTTACTAATTGGGTTAAAGCATAATCAATCTGTTCAATGGGATATTCTTTATATAAATTGATTTTTTTAATAAGATCATCTTTATAATAAAAGTACTTGTCTTTCATTAAATTTTTAATTCTCTCAATAATTCTATCATTATTCATTATTATAAAAGATTCACTATAAGTTGAAGTATTTAAATCATCTTTATTAATTTTACTATCAGGTTTACAAATATATGAACAACTTTCTTTATAATCGCAAATAGCTGTATAAGGTTTATTACCTACTTGATAGTCAATTAAATTTCCATTAGATAATTTTTGTTTGACTATTTGATTTAAAACATCTGCATTAAAATTATTTTGACTGATATTTAATATACAATCAACACTTATTTCTTTTAAAAGTCTGTTCACAGAACCTATTTGAACAGCTTTAAATTCAGCTAATCTATAAACATACAAATCGACTGCTTCATTTTTATTAGGTAAAAGTGTACAATGTAAAAAAATTTCAACATTTCTTTCAATAAAAGGTAAATCTTTATGACTACAATTTCTAACACCTCTTCCTATAATTTGCTCAATTCGATTCATATTGTACCAAGGTTCTAATATATGGACTTGTCGTATAAATTTAAAATCAATACCCTCACTTCCAGCTTGAGAGATTAATATAACTTTAATTTTTTCACCATTTTTATTTTCAATAGAAGTGGCAGCTTTAATATCATTTGTTGAATCAGGAGATAAATATTTATCTCCAGTTATCATAATATATTGAGCAGGATTAAAATCTTTTTTATCAATTTCTTTTTCAGGTAAGTATTGATTTGCATCTATTCGTTCAATAGAACCATCAGAAAATAATGATGGAGTATTTCCATATCTTGAGAATCCCATTTCTTCAAGAGCTAAAGCTACCGGTAATACTCCTCCATCTATATATTGAGAATAGATAAGTACAATACCAGTAGAATTTTTTATTGCATTACATATTTGTTTAATTTTTTGACTATATTTACCTATTTCGTCAGGAGAGAATATTCTTCCAAATTCAAGATCTTTATAAGAAAAATTTGATCTGGATGGTGGAGAGGTAGATAATGTATATTTCATAATTCTACTTAACCCACTTTTACCTACTAATTCTTTACTATCTAATGATAAATCATCATTAGATATATATTCATCTAATGCTTTTAAAGGATAAGTCATATTTAAAGATTCTAGAGGTTTTTGTAATGCAATATAACCAAAACTTTCCATATTATCAAAATTAGGTAGTTGTTGATTGCTTTCAACTTGATTTTTAAGTTGAGAGATAATATATTCATAAACTTTATTTTGATATTCACCTATATTTTCTTTATATACATCTAAATATTCTAAAGGTTGCACAATTTTTTTTTCATTTAATTGAATAGTAGGATAGTCTTTTATAGTTTGATCATCTCCCATAAAAGAATTTTTTGGAGAGAATTGCATAGGCCATATTTTATATGGAAAACTATATGGATTCTCTCCAATTATATATGAAACATAACCAGTAGCTTTTCTTATTAATAAATCTTTTCCAATTTCTTCACCATCTTTTTCTAAAAAATTTCCTTGACTATCGAATACATCTTTTACTCTAATTTGAGAACGTCTATCATTTAAATTCATTAAATTTACTAACCAAATTATTTCTTTATAAGAATTATATAAAGGTGTTGCTGATAATAGTAATAAACGAAGAGTATCTACCATAGTGACTAATTTAAATAATTCTTGAGCCACTCTTTTATTTTGATTATCATCACTAATTCTAATATTATGAACTTCATCAATAATAATTAATCTATTATTAAAAAATTTCTTTAAAGATCTAGCAATTTTTTTTGGATTAGGATCACCTGGTAAATTAGATTTTTTTTGTATAAAATTAGCAAATTCAATATATCCTAAAAATAGATAATAGTTATTAATTAAATTTTTAATTTGTTTTATTACTTGATCTTTTGATAATCCAATTAAATTAGTTGGATTAATTTCTTTTATAAATTTATTTCCTAAACAACTTTTTATATTCCATAACCCATCAATAAGCTCTAATTTTCTTTCATCAAATAATTGTAATTTAAAATTTTCCTGTACATTAGGTGAAGCTACAACTATGATTCTTTGATTTAAATTTAACTGTTTTAAGTAATCTCTTTGTTCTTCAGCTACAGAAATTGCAGCGCAAGTTTTTCCTGTTCCTAAACCATGATATAATAAAAGACTATTGTATGGTGTTGAAAAAGATAAAAAATTTCTAACGAATTGTTGGTGAGGATTTAGCTCAGGAACTATGTTACAAATTTTATCAGCTTCTTCTTTTACATCTTTAATTTGAATATTAGTTTTTGTATCATAAAATTCTTTTCTTTCAGCGATTTTAATATTGAAATTAGGGTCATCTAAAGATGGATATAAAAATTGATAGTCCTTATTAGATATAAGTTCCTCTCTATTCATCAATTCTTTTTTTTCTAAAAATTCATTAAAACTTTTCTTTTTATCGCTAGATTTATCAATATCTTGATATAGTTTTTTTAAAGGATTTTCTTCATCTTCTTTTACGCTTTCTTTTAAAGATTTTTTTTTTGGAGTTATAAAAATTTTTGGATTTAGTGTTTCTCCAAATTTAGATAATGTTTTTTTTGGCTGTGATTGTATTGTTTCTTTTTCAACAGGTTTAGATTCTTCAATAGCTTTAGAATCTTCAATAGGTTTAGAATCTTCAATAGGTTTAGAATCTTCAATAGGTTTAGAATCTTCAGCATCTTCCTCTTTGGGCTTACCAGAAATCATAGATTGAACAGAATCACCAATTGACTTACTAAGTTTAGATAAATCTTTAGTTAAAGATTCAGCCAAAGTAGGTTTACTCTCAACACTTTGATTAGGAGAAGACTCTACACTAGATAATTCAGATAAATTTAAGGATTCTTCATTATCAGATTTGGAATTATTAGAACTATTAGAACTATTAGAACTATTAGAACTATTAGAACTATTAGAACTATTAGAACTGTTAGAACTTAATGATGATCCACTTTCTATAGAAATTTTTTGAGATGCATTTGGCGTAGATCCTCCATTATAATTTTTTTTTTGGGTTGAAATAACTTTTTTTCTATTAGATCTTTTAGTAACCATCTTATATATTATGAATATAAGTTATATCTTTCTAATATTTTATTAACTTGTTTAATTAAATCTATTTTTTCTAAATTATATTTTCTTATATGATTAATGGTATCATTATATTTTTTCCAATCTATTCTACTTACTTCAGATTCTTGAAAATTTGACTTAGGAAAAGAATTATTGGAAATATTAGCAATAAAATATTTATGTTTATAAGATTTAAAATTAGAACCAGTATAAATTTCTTCAATTGGTAATATATTTTGAATAATATTTAGATCACTTTTATCAAAACCAGTTTCTTCCTCAAATTCTCTTAATGCACAAGTTATATCCTTTTCTTGATAATTTCTTCTTCCTTTTGGAAAACCCCATTCAGGTTCTAAATAATTATAAAATTCATTATTGCTTTCTTCAATTAAATCTTTTAAATTATATTTTTCTGAATTTTCCAATTCAATTCCAGTTTTTAATTGATTAAATTTTTCTAGTGAATTTTTTTCTTCACTCCTATATTGTATTCCAACATTCTCTCCCCATAAATGATTCCATAATTCAGAAAATTCTGCATTTAATATAAATTCTTTTTCATAAATTGTCATTTTATTCAATAAACTAATTATATATTCTTTATTATTAGGTAAATATTTTCCTCTTAAAAAATCTACAAAACCTAAACTATCTTTTCGTCTAATTAGTAAATATTCTATTTGGTTTTCATCGTTAATTCTAAATGCTATTATTCCTATCGAAGTAATTGGCATTTTACATTGATGAAATAAATGTCCCAATTTTCCGCAGTTATTGCAAAAGTTATAATTTTTCATCTATCGATAAATAATATAAATTGTAGTTTTTATATTATTTAAATATAATCCAATAATAAATGAAATTAATTAATTTTGAAAATTTAGATGCTGAAGTTTGGGGACCTCACTATTGGTTTGTTTTACATACAATTACTATATGTTATCCTTTAAAACCCAATGAAACAGTTAAAAAAAGATATTATAACTTTATAAATTTGTTACCAATGTTAATACCTAATGAAGAAATGGGAAAAAATCTCTCTAAACTATTAGATGCCTATCCTGTTTTACCTTATTTAGATTCAAGAGAATCTTTTACTAAATGGATGCATTTTATACATAATAAAATTAATAAAGATTTGGAGAAACCTCAAATGTTATATAGTGATGCAATTATAAATTATTATAAAAATTATGAACCAAAACCAAAAGTTAAAAAGGAAGAATTTAAGTGGAGAGAAAAAATAATATTTTTATCATTATTAGTTGTTTTAATTATTATAATAGTCATATTAGCTACAAGAGAATAATATATAATTTATATATAAATGAATAATAATATTGCTGGAAAAGTGATAGGAGCTGGTGGTTTTGGATGTGTTTTTTATCCGTCACTTAAATGTAAAAATAGTAAAAATAAATATAATGGTATAAGCAAATTATCATTAAAAAGTGAAGTCGAAAAAGAAGAAAAATTAAATAATGAGATCAAACCTATTATTTTAAAAATAAAAAATTATGATGATTATTTTATAATAAATAAAATTTTTTCTTGTAAACCCAATAAATTAACACAAGATGATTTGGATAAATTTGATACTTGTATATCTTTAATAAATTTAGGAATAACAAAAGATAATATAAATAAAAATTTAGATAAGTTTTTAATTTTAAATATACCCTATGGAGGAGAAGAATTATTTAATTTTATTTCAAATGAAAAAGATTTTTTAAAGAGATTTATTTTTTATAATAAAAAATTCTATAATGTTTTAAAATTTGCCATAATAGAAATGAATAAATTAAGATTAATACATAATGATATTAAGAGTAATAATTTACTAATAAATAATAAAGATCTAAATGAGGGAATAAAAATTATAGATTGGGGTATGTCTACAATTATAAAAAATAGTAATAATATACCTGATATAATTAAATATCGTGGTATTCAATTTAATTTGCCATTCTCAAGTATTATATTTGATCCCAATTTTAAAACTATATATGAAAGTGTTTTAAAGACCTATAGAAAACAAGATAATAAATTAGTTATTAAAAATTTTATTATTTACATGTTTAAAAATTATTATTTTAATAGTGGTCATACTGTATATATAATTAATTATTTATTTCCCTTAATTTATAAAAGTAATAATATAGATAAGTTTGATATAGACATACTTGAGAATAATAAAGGATTTCAATTTATAATAAAATATTTGGAGAATGTTCTTTTAAAATATACTGATTTTGAAAATTTTAAATTTAAGGAGAAAGAATATTACTTTAATATTTTTAGTCATAATTGTGACTTATGGGGTTTTTTGACAGTATATTTGGATATATTATTGGTTTATAAAAAACATAAATTTAATAAACGACCTATTATAGAGTTAATTAAGAATTTTTTATATAATGAAAAATATTCAATTAATAAAATTAATAAAGAAAAATTATTAACTGAAATTTTAAAAATTAAAATTAATAATCCAAATAAGACTCAAAAAAGAAAACAATAAATTTTTAAAATTTTATAAATTATTTTAAAAATATTTAAACATAAATTTAATAAATAATTATATGACCGAAGAAACTGAAATAGCAATTGGGATTGATTTGGGAACTACATATTCTTGTGTAGGTGTATGGCAGAATGATAGAGTTGAAATAATAGCAAATGATCAAGGTAATAGAACAACTCCATCATATGTTGGTTTTACTGAAACTGAAAGAATGGTTGGAGATGCAGCAAAAAATCAGGCTGCTATGAATCCTTTAAATACTGTATTTGATGCAAAAAGATTAATTGGAAGACGATTTAGTGATAAACAAGTTCAATCAGATTTAAAAACATTTTCATATAAAGTAATTGGTAAAGATGATAAACCAATAATTAAAGTAAATCATAAAAATGAAGATAAAGAATTTCAACCAGAAGAAATTTCAGCCATGGTATTAACAAAAATGAAAGAAATAGCTGAATCATATTTAGGTAAAAAAGTTAAAAATGCGGTTGTTACAGTCCCAGCATATTTTAATGATGCACAAAGAGCTTCTACAAAAGATGCAGGAGCTATTGCAGGATTAAATATAATTAGAATTATTAATGAACCTACTGCGGCAGCAATTGCTTATGGTTTAGATAAAAAATCAGAAAAAGAAAAAAATATTTTAATTTTTGATTTGGGAGGTGGAACATTTGATGTTTCTATATTAAATATTGAAGAAGGTATTTTTGAAGTAAAAGCAACAGCTGGTGATACACACTTAGGAGGTGAAGATTTTGATTCAAGATTAGTAAAGCATTTTGTACAAGAATTTAAAAGAAAACATAAACATGATATTACTGATAATCCAAGAGCATTAAGAAGACTAAGAACTGCTTGTGAAAGAGCTAAACGAACTCTTTCAGCTTCTACTCAAACATCTATTGAAATAGATTCTTTATATGAAGGTATAGACTTTTTTTCATCTTTAACAAGAGCTAGATTTGAAGAATTATGTATGGATTTATTCAGAAATACAATGGAACCTGTCGAAAAAGTTTTAAAAGATTCTCAGTTAAGTAAAAATAATATTGATGAAGTAGTATTAGTAGGAGGATCAACAAGAATTCCAAAAATTCAAACAATGCTTTCTGATTTCTTTAATGGTAAAGAATTATCTAGATCTATTAATCCAGATGAAGCCGTAGCATATGGAGCAGCAGTTCAAGCAGCTGTTCTAAGTGATATTAAATCAGAGAAAACTTCAGATCTTTTATTATTAGATGTTGCTCCTTTATCTTTAGGTTTGGAGACTGCAGGTGAAGTAATGACAGTTATTATTCCAAGAAATTCAACAGTACCAACCTGTAAAAAACAGGTTTTTTCAACATATAGTGATAATCAACCAGCAGTTACAATCCAAGTATTTGAAGGCGAAAGAGCAAGAACTAAAGATAATAATAAATTAGGAGAGTTTAATTTAACTGGGATTCCTCCTATGCCACGTGGCGTTCCTCAAATTGAAGTATCATTTGATGTTGATGCAAATGGAATTCTTAATGTAACAGCTCTGGAGAAATCCACAGGTGTTACTAGCAATGTTGTAATTACAAATGACGCTGGTCATCTTTCAAAAGATGAAATTGAGCGAATGACAGAAGATGCAGAACGATATGCTGAAGAGGATAAAAGATTTAGAGAAAGTTTAGATGGTAAAAATAGATTAGAACATTATCTCTTTTCTATTAAACAAACAATTAATGATGAGAAGCTGAAAGATAAAATTGAAGATGATGAAAAAGAAACTCTAGAAAAATTAGTTGCAGATAATTTACAATGGCTAGAAAATAATAATAATTTAACCAGAGAAGAATATGAAGAAAAGTATAAAGAAGTAGAAAAGGTTTGTATGCCAATTATGTCAAAATTTTACTCTGGAAATAATGGAGGTATGCCTGAAGGTATGCCTGGAGGTATGCCTGGAGGTATGCCTAATGTAGATGAATCAACAAACAATGGACCTTCAATAGATGAGGTAGATTAATATCCATGGGCATAACCAGTAGCATCATCAAAAGCATGTCTTAAATCATTTCCAAAATTACTAATATCATCACCCCACTGATTAAAAATATTTGAATTTTCGCTACTATGATCATGATGGTGATGATGATGTTTTTTATTCTTTTTTTCTGTTTTATCTAACGAAAAGCCATCAGCAATTTCTTTTCCAACTTTTTTACCAATTTTCGACCATTTATTTCCTTTTGGTTCACTAGATGGACCATATGTTGAAGGATCACATCCTAAATCACCAGGTTTACAAGGACAATTGGAACCACTATTATTAGAAGCTGTAACCCCATCAGGACAACATCCATATCTAGTTCCTTCACAACCACCTATATTATTATTATTATTATTATTATTATTGTTATTTTTGTTATTTTTGTTATTTTTATTGTTACTACTATTGTTACAGTTAGAACCTGTTTTATTTGACTTAGTTATACCATCGGGACAACATCCATGAGTGGTTTCTTCACATGGTGTAATAGGACCTAAATGATTGTCAGGTCCACAACTAGAAGAATCATCACAAACAAAAGGTTTGCAAGATTTGCAATCAGAATCTACTTGACAATAGTCTAAACTATTATTAGAATAATTTGTACAAACAGGAAAATCCATAGAGGAACCATTATTCATATTTACAAACTGATTGCCCGAACAACATTTATCCTTAGGAATTTCACAACCTTTTTTACATTTATTATTTTTATTAGTTAAACCTTCTTGTTTTTTAAAATAATAATTTATGAAAAAATAAGAAATAATACCTAAAACTAAAATTATAAGTATAAAATTTATAAATTTATTCTTATGAAGTTTTTTAAAAACCATATATAAAATATTAATATTTTAATTTATAAAATATTATTATCAAGATAAAAGATTTTTTTAAAAACTTATAAATAAATATATATATATTATGCAATTTGAAATTTTAATATTAGCAATAGTAATATTTTTAGTAGCTAATACTTATTATGATGGTAGATTATTAAATACTCTCAAGAGTTGGTCTAAATATTATCAAATGGCATTCTTTATTGTAGGCGGATTAGGTTTATACTTATTATTAAAAAATAATCCACAAAGTGGAAAAGAATTATTCACAAGTGCAAATCAAGTAGTAAGTTGTCTTCCAATTGATAAAAATTCAAAAGATTTATTATCTCCAATTTTTGACTTTGGAAGCAAAAATATAAACTTTAGTAATAATTTCCAGAATGGAGGAGATGAACCAATAACCTCACAACAAAGGAGAATGTTAAATTCTGGACGATCAGCAACAAAAAGATCAGTAAGTGAGACAAAAAAAAAATATGTTGCTTCACAACAAGATTGGAAATGTAAACATTGTAAATGTAAATTACCAGCTTGGTTTGAGGTAGATCATGTGATAAGGTTAGAATATGGGGGTTCAAACAATGTAGATAATTTAGTAGCACTTTGTAGAAATTGTCATGGGAAAAAAACAGCAATGGAAAATCTTTAATTTAAATATAAATATAATATAACTATGATGAAAGGATCTAATAAAGATAATAATGAAAAAAAAGATTGCAAAAATATGGACGAATCCTTAATAAATATGATATTAAATAATAATTATGCTGGTTTTTTTTTAATTTTTGGAACTTTATTTAGTATTATTTATTTTTTATTAAGATTAAATCCAGGAAATATAGTAAATACTTTTCCAAACGTTTTCTTTTGGTTATTTTTTATAGCAACAATAATAGCTTCTTCTCTATATTATTTTATAATAATTTATAAAAAAGATAGAGGTAATATTTTTACAAGTCATGATCCAAATGAGAAGCAAGATGATTCTTCTAAAAAAGATACTTTTTGCTCTAACAAAAAAGGTAAATATTTTATGGATTTTGAAAGAAAAAAAACATGGAATGATTTTAAGCGATATATTATGAGTCCTCTAAAAATACTTTTAGGATTAATATTATTTTTTACTATTATTTCAACTATAATTTATTTTATGTTAAAATATCAAATAATAACACAAGTTTTAAATATTATATTAATTAGTCTTATTGTAATTGTATCTTTAGCATTAATATGGAGTTATTTAACTAATCAAATCAAAGAAGCAGAAAAAGGTAAATCATTTTGGGGATTTATAGTTGATTTTATATTTTTTATTCCTTGTTTATTTATAGAATTTTTAGAATATTTAAAGAGACAATTTAATATAACAACTAGTACTACTTGGATTCTACTAACTTTAGAAGTTATATTTATTTTATTTTATTTTTTACTTCCTTTATTGGCGAAACAATTTGCAACAAAAGGTGGTGATATTTTACTTAAAGATCCAATTTATACAAATAACGAAAAAACTTTAGGATCAACAGCAAAAGATGCTAATTATTCTATTGGGGTACAATTATGGATAAATCCGCAACCTTCAAATACCAATTATAATTATACAAAATTCACTTCATTATTTAATTATGGTAATAGACCGAATATTTTATATAATGGTAAAACTAATGTATTAAAAATTGTTATACAAACTGATAAAAATGATTTAGTAACTATTTATAAAACCAAAGATTTCCCATATCAAAGTTGGATGAATTTTGTGATAATTTTTAGGAGTGGTAGAGTAGATGTATTTCTTGATAATAAATTAGTAGGAAGTTTAGAAGGAGTTATGCCATATTTTACAAGTAATAAAATTACAGCTGGAACAAAAGATGGAATTAATGGAGGAATACAAAATGTCATTTATTTTGATAGGATATTAAATAAAAATGAAATTATTTGGGTAGATTAAATTATTTTAGTAAAAAATTTTATCTATAATTTAATAATATAATTTCTAATAGTATATTATATTATGGGATTACTTGAAACGATTCTAATTATTGTTATTTTAGTAGTTTTATGTATCGTTATTTACAATGTTTTCTTTAAGAAGAATACTATGTTAATGGGAGGAATTCACCCAGCCTCTCCAGGAGTTGTTATATCTAATAAAAAATTACCTGGAAATAATAGCAGTAATTATTCTTTTGCTTTGTGGTTCTTTATTGAAGATTGGAATACAAACTTTGGACAAATTAAGCAAGTAATGTATCTCTCTGATGCTAAACAAAGTATTGGTTTAGTTGGACCTAATACAAGTATGCAACCTGGAGGAATGTTTAATAATGTCTCTGCCGGAAAACCAAACACAGCTGCTTTAAAACCTACAACCAACTTTTCTGCTGCATTAGACGCTTATGAAAATAACTTATTAATTGGTATTAAAACATTTGCTCAGACTACAGATAGTAAATCTAATGCTCCTCCACCTTTATTACCCGCCTCAGAATACTTTCAACAAGAAACAGTTCCAAACCAGGGAAATATGAGATTTGAAACATTTAGAATTACTAATGTTAATATTCAAAAATGGGTATGCCTAATATGTGTCGTATGTGGAAGAACTTTAGATATTTATTTACACGGTAAATTAGTTAGAAGTTTTGTTTTACCAGGTGTAGCTGTAGGTCCTGGAAGAGACAATGCATATATTGGAGGGCCATCCGGCGTTACATTTAACGGTCATGTAGCAAGATTTCAAATGTTTGATCATTGTTTAAGTCCTCAAGATGCCTATAATATTTATAGAGATGGTCTAGGATCTAATCTATTTGGTGACTTCTTTAATAAATATAAAATGAAGATCCAGTTCTTTGAATATAATCATGCTATTGGAAAACCAATAGTTATATAATTAATTATTTAAAATAATATAATATACTAGAATTTCTTCTATATTATATATAATAATGGCTATAGATTTAGGATATCAATTTGAAAAAGCTGGAAATAGTACAAAAGAATTTTTGGAATCTGGAAGTATTATAGCAAATATTGTATTCCTTATTTTAGTAATAATTGGCTTTGTTCTTTTATTACGTTTAGGAACCGGAATTTTAGGATGGCTTTTTAGTCCCCGTCCTAATGTTATCGTATCACCTGGAATGATTAATGCTTCTACTCAAAAAGTTATTCCTAGTGATCCTACTGTCCACAACTCTGTACCAATTATGAGAAGTCAAAATCAATGGAGAGGAATAGAGTTTACATGGTCTGTTTGGATATTTATTGATGGAAATCAATTAGACAGAGGAAAAGATAGATTTAGACATGTATTTAGTAAAGGAAATACACGTATTCCCCAGTCTAATAACCAGCCTAAGGGAGTAGGTAAAGATGTACCTCATTTTGGAGCTGTTGATGGTATAGTTGAACCTTTAAATGGCCCTGGACTTTACATAAGTCCTAATAATTCTCCTAATGTAGCAGAATTATCATTATTAGTAAGAATGAATATATTTACAAACGAAGCTACTGGTCAACCTTTAACACAATTGAATTCAGCTTGTATGGATGCTATGCGTGCCGTCCAAGAAAATGGTACATTTGATACTAGCAAAGGTGCAGATCCCGCTACATTGGCTAGTTGCAGAAAAGAATTTGCTTATTTAAATAGTTCAGGTGGTGCTGGTATGGGAAGTGATGCCTTATCACCTATGATTTATGATGATGTAATTGTCCCAGAAATTCCAATAAATAAATGGGTATCGGTAATTATAAGATTAGAAAATAATAATATTCTTGATGTTTATATTAACGGAAGACTTGTTAGACGTCATCATTTAAGAGGAGTTGCTAGACAAAATTATGGACCAACTAATTTAGCATTAAATGGAGGTTTTGGAGGACAAATTTCTGAACTTAGATACTTTAATTATGCTATAGGAACAGCTGAAATTGATTGGATCGTTGAACACGGTCCTAATCTTACTGCAACTGGAAATGATCTTAATGCTAAACCCTATTATTTAGCAAATAGATGGTTTAATGATAATTTAGATCCAGTATATGCATTCTCTCCTTAAATTCAATAGATTAGATAAAATATTATTTAATCTATCCTAATTATTATTTAATTTCTAAAGTTATAAGGATCAATACAAACTTCTTGCTTCTCAAATCCTCTACCAGTTGGACATTCTTCTCCCACATTATTATTTACCCTTACACAATATCTTTGATCATTAACTTCACCAATAAAACAATATCCTGGACCACTAGTTTTAGTTTGATAAAGTATATCACCACCCGGTTCTGGAATAGAACTTGGTGTAGGGAATCTAGGTTTTATTAATTTATCATCTGTATTTGTTTGAGTTGGAACTGGTCTATTTGAAGGTTTTGGAACAGTTGGAGTTGGATCTTCATTACTACTTTGAATAGCATCAGGAATTGGAGGTTTGGAATTTTTGGGTGGACCCTTATAATTTTTTTGAGCATTATCTTTTGGTGGACCCTTATCTTTTTGTAAGTCATCCTTACTCATTTCTTTATTTTCATTATTTTGTACATTATTTACATTGTCTCTTGCTAATTTATCATCTTTTTTTTTTTGATCTTTTTTTTTTTCATTATCCTCATCATCACTATTTTCATCATCACTATCCTGATTATTTGGACTATATATTTTCTTTTGCAAATGATCTATTCCTGATACAGTAGTATTTGATACAGAATCTATTATACCAGTGGCTCCTTTACTTCCAGTTTTAATAGTTTGTTTAGCAGTAACAGTTGCTCCTAAACCAAAAAGCTTTAATACTGGAGCAAAAAAATCTTTAATAGCATCAACAATTTTTGCGAAAAAATCACTTGTCTCTCCTAAAGCAGAAAAAACATTAAATCCAACAAAAGATAGAAATACTAAAATACCTAACCAAAATAATAATGTTGTCCAAAAATTCCACCACCATCTATCATGAATTTTTTTTTGAATGATTGATTTTTGCATTTCAAGTTGACTATCAGATTCCATTTTATAATATTATTATATATAATTTATATTATCTTAATTTAATATATGAAGGAAATTAAAAATAGCATATTTATTAAAAATACTACACCCAAAAAAAATTTATTATTAGGTTATTTATTAAAACAAAATACAAAGAAAGTTAAAAGTAAAAAAGGTAATAAAAGTATTAAAAAATCATTTTCTCCTAGAGTTAATAAACTTTTAGTATCTTATACTAGAAAAAAACCAAAAAACTTTTTTTTATGTAGTAAAGACTTTTTAAATATTAATATTGGTACTGAAAAAAATAAAAAATGTGTAAATTACAAATCAAAAGAAGCTCAAGAATTTTTACTTAATAACTTAAAATCAATTAAAAAAATTAATTGTAAAGATATTATTCCACCAAGACAGGTTTTATCTAATTGTTGGTTTAATACATTTTTTGTAACATTTTTTATTAGTGATAAAGGTAGAAAATTTTTTAAATTTTTTAGACAATTAATGATTATTGGTAAAACTGTTAATGGAAAAACTATTAAAAAAGAATTGAGAGAAGCCTTTTTTATTTTAAATATTGCAATTGAATCATCTTATAATCCTAGTTTAAAAAATATTGCCCTAACTTTTAACACTAATTTATTAATAAAGAAAATTTATGATAATATAAATAAAAATCACAAATTTGATGATCACATTCCAAATATAGATCAACCAGGAAATCCTATTGATTATTATTTAACTATTATTAATTATTTAAATGCTAATAATGTTAATATTTTACCTTTAACCTTAACTACAAATTCCAAAAATTCTACTATTGAAAAATTAATTAATGATCGAAAAATAAAAAATAAACCAGATATAATTATTTTGGAAATTGCTGACTATTCATCCAGATTTATTGATGATAAGTCTCAAGAACTTAATATTTTTGGCGTTAAATATAAATTAGATGCAGCTATTATTAGAGATACCAACCAACAACATTTTTGTTCTTTATTAACTTGTAACAAAAAACAATTTGCTTTTGATGGTGCAAGCTTTAATAAATTTTCATCAATGAATTGGAAAGAAATTATTAATAAAAATATAATTTGGAGATTTGAAGGGCATAATTTGACTTGGAATTTTAGACTAAGTTATCAGATTTTATTTTATTACAGAGAAAATTAGATTTTTTATTTTATTTTAATATATAAATGGAACAAACTATTAAATTAAATAAAAAATTATATAATAAAAAGTCAAGAAAACGTAAAGGTGGAAAACCACGCACACAACAATTTAAACGTGATATAGAAACTTTAGATAGTTACCTTAGATCATTAACACAATCAGCTAAAAGAAATTCATGTATTGATCATGCGGGAAATGATTGTAAATTAATAGGTGCAAGTTCAAAATCTGAACAAGTTATTATAATATGTAAAGGATCGAATAAGGTTTTAAAAGGCCCACCAACTGGAATTCTAGGAGGTGAAGCAGTTTTTAATTTAGAATTTTCTGATGAAGATAATGCATGTATTAAAATGAATAGTTCTACTATGAATTTATTAATTCAATCAGTAATAAATGATTTATTTAATAAAGATAGAGAAAATTTTTCTGATATAGAAAAATATATAAGTATTTGCTCATCTTCAGAAGGAATATTTAAAAAATCACCATATTTTTTAGTCGGTGAGAAATATCATTACTGCCCTGAACCTAGGGATAGATGTAGAGAAGGAAGTGTAAGTTCAGTTTATACTGATTTAACTAGTTTTAGATCAGATATTGACGAAGAAGAACAACCAGAAGGTATAGAAGAACAAGAAGAACAAGAAGAACAAGAAGATATAGAAAGAGAAGGAGAGAATGAAGCAGAAAAAGTTACAGAAGAAGATAAACCAATAAGTGAAACAAGTATAGAAAGCACAGAAAGTGAAGGCGGTGGATTACTCAGTCAATTGACAAATTATTTAACTAATACATCAAGTGAGGAAAGTGGAAGAGAACAAAAAGAAGAAGTTTTATGTCCTCCATCAACAGAAGATGATTATATAGATAATGGCAAAAAAGGAGGTTATATAACCTTAGATGGTTATTTAAAAGAATTAAAAGATTTTTCTGATAAAGGTAAAAGTAAAGTACCAATAATTCAAGATAAAATAATAAAACCAATCTTTCAAAAACTAGATAATTTATTTAAAAACATTCAATTTCATCATGTTGATCCTAAAGCTCATCAAATTTTTTTAGATGGAGAATGTGATAATATAAGACCTATTCTTGGAGATTTAGATAAGGTAACTTTTACATTGAATATTGAGGGAACTCCTTACAGAATGCGTACAAAAAAAAGTAGAGATTTTATTAAAAGTAAAGCTATTACTCTAGGAGAAAAACAAGATAAATATTTTAATACACAAAATTTAAATAAAATAACAGCAATGAGATATGAATGTTTTCCTGAAAAAAATAATAATATAGAAAAATTAGGTTTTTTGGCTTCTATTTGTGTTTTGGCTCCTATTGAAATTGCAAAACAAATTAGAGAATTTGGTTTAAACTTAATATATAGGGACCAACCAATTGATGAACCTCTCAGTGAAGATCAATTAAAAATAATAATTGAAGATCCTGATAAATCAAAATATCCAACTTTAAAAAAGTTCGATCAAGATTGGAGAACCAATCTCTCTCAAAGTAAGATAGAAGTAAATGAAAATTCTTTGGGTTTTTCTTTTGGATTTGTACAAATAAATAGTGAAAGTGAAAAAAATAAAGATTTACAAAGTATTGTTTCTTTAAATAAAAGACTAGATAGAGAAGGTAGAATTATTTATAGTTTAGATACAGATAGTAGTAAAATATCGATTCCAACATATGGTGCTCCTATAGAATCTAGTCCAGAGTCATTACCTTCTAGTGAAGATTTACGTTATGTATTATGGATAAGACATTGTGAAGCTTGTCACAATGTAGCTAAAGGAATTTATAGACAACAACCTTTATGTACAGAAAAAGGAATAGCAGAAGCTTTTACTTTTGGTAAAAATTTTTATAAAATAAATGGAGCTATAAATAAATTATTAGATAAAATAAGTGGTAATGAAAAAAAGTATGACTTATATTGTTCAGTATTAGCTAGAGCTATGGAAACTTGTAAAATTATGTCTATTGGTATGAATACATTCTTAGAAAATACAGATAAAATTACTAGAATAAATGGAATACAAGAATTAGATAAAGAATTTTTTTCGGGACCAAATATAATAACTAAACAAGTAAGCGATAATTCTTGTTTATTTTTAAATAAAAATATTCAGGAGGGATTAGAAATTGATTGTAAAAGAATTATTAATAATAATACAAAAAATCCTTCTGATATATTTAAAATAGCTAATAGTAAAGATCTTGAAGAATATTATGAACAATTTAAAAACAAATTATTTTCACCTGAATTTACGAAAGAAAATGTACAGTGTATAGTATCACATAGTGCATATATAAAAGATATAATGAAATTACCTTTTAGATTAAACAATTTGGATGCTGTGTTATGTGTATACAAAAAACAGGATGGATTTATAATTGAAAAAGAAAAATATTTAATTTTATTAGAGGATTTAATAACAAAAAATAGTAGTGATAAAATATATTATGATTTAAAAAATGACGCGGATAAAAAACCAATAATAAAAAAAGATGGTTTGCTATCAAGTAAAATTAGATATGGAACAAAAAAAATAGATGAAGAAAATTTGCAAGATGGATATAATTATGCAAATAGGTTATTTGAAAGTTGTGAAAAATTCAAGAAGTGTGGATATACAACAGATGAATTGTATGGAAATTCATGTGAAGATGATATAAAAATTCAAGAAGAAAAATTTAAAAGAGAACAGGATTTATTAAATCAGGGAATAGATAATGTGCCTTCTTTTGGAGGAAAAAGAGGTAAAAAAACAAGACATAAAAAAATAAAAAAAATAAAAAAATTAACAAAAAAGTTTCAAAAGAAAAAATATAAGAAAACAAAAAAAGGAAGAAAAAAGAAATTTACAAAGAAAAAAAGTAAATAATTTAAAAGAATTAAATAGTTTATTTATTAATTTTTTTAAATTATTTAATATATTTAAAAGTTTCAACAACAGCTAAACCAGCAAGTAATTGTGGTATAACTAATGTAATTAAATCAGATACAGGTTGTTTCTTTTCTAAAACAAAAATAAGTGTTGCTACTGGATTAAAATCTGCAGAAATTTTTGAAAATAAGAAGACAACGGATCCGAAAGCAAAGCCAACAGCAAGTGCAATATATTTTGGATGATGAGTAGCAAAATAATATATTATCATAAAGGCCAAATAAGTTCCTAAAAATTCGACTAAACTTTTTAAAAAATCCATGTTTATATTAAATATAGTTATTCTTTATCAAAATCTTCAAGGTTATTCATCATTTCAATTTTAGAAATAGATTTATCAAAATTATCTTTTTTAACATTTGTAAATAAATAATCAGTTTCTGGGCTTTTTTCATTTTTTTTTAATTCTTTATAAATTGTATCTATTTTTTTAACAATATTTTCAATAAAAGAAGATTGAGAAAAAATTTCAATATTAAAATCAACAAAATCAGTTAACAAACTTACAGCAAAATAAATTATAGATTTTCTTTTCTTTTTTGCAGAATGAGAAAATTTTATGCAATATAAGTTGAGTAAACTATGAATTATTCTTTTTAAAATTTTTTTATCATCTTTTCTATCATCCAATTCAGCTAATAAGGTTTCCCAAATTAACCAAACAGAATCCTTTTGGAATTCAAATTTGACAGGCATATTTTGTCTAGTTTCACATACTAAATTAATTTTTTTTTGTCTACATAAACTTTCAAATTGTAATAACCATTCAATCCAATATGTTGAACTTATATTATTTTTTTTTTTCAAATTAAAAGCTAATTCATTCAAAGGAATAAATAATTGTTTTGGATCATCTTTTTTAAAAATATTTTCGCAATAAGTTATTTTATCGGCTTTTAATTTATCTGATAAAAGAGCAATATCAAATTCTTCAGGATCAATCTTAATTTCCTGTACTGAGTGTCTTTTAGGAGATAAACATAATATACAAATTAATTCTGCAAATAATCTTCTTATTTTTTTATTATTTCTAAGTTTTATTTCATTATCAATATATCCATTTATTAATATATCTTTGAAATTTTCATATCTTAATTCTATATAAATCGGTAATTTAGGATTACCAACATGTATATGTTTACTACAAACTATTAGTATAACATCCCATAGATCTATGAAGTGTCCAGCTGCAATTAATTCTGTGCTCCAATAGCAAGATGGTTCAATCTTATTATTAATTATATTTTTAATTAATTCTAATTTAACTTTGGATTTTTGAAATTCAGAAAATGAAATATTTCTAAAATCATGAATAGTTCTTATATCATTTATATCTTTATCATCCATCTATTATAAATTATATAATTTAAATAATAAAAAAAATAACTTTAATATTTATAAAGCATGAATTTAATTAAAAAATTTAATGATTTTTCTATGATCGAAAAAATACTTATTTTATTTTTTATATTATTAATAATCTCATTATTTTGTCAATTTTCAAGAAATCGAATAGAAGGATTTCAAGATATTAATAATAAAATAGAAATAAAAGATATTGAAACTTTAAATGATGATTTCTATACTAAAGTATTTGATGTATTAACTTTTAATAAAATAGTTAGTGATTTTGAAGTTGGTAATATAATAACTAATACACAACCTACAGAAAGAAGTATTATATTAGATGTTGGATCTCAATCAGGATATTTAGTTAATTTATTTAAGGAATATACTCCTAATGTAATTGGAGTTGAAAAATCAAAAAAATTAATAGATATGGCTAAAAAAAGATATCCATCATGTGAAAATAAATTTTTAAATGATGATATACTTAATAATCATTTATTTCATCAAAATAGTTTTACTCATATTTTTTGCCTAAATTTAAATTTTTATTATATTGAAAATAAAAAACAGTTTTTGGAAAATTGTTTTACCTGGTTAATACCAGGAGGATATGTAGCAATTAATTTAGTTCCAGAAGAAAAATTAAATGCTAAAAATAATATTTTAAATATTAGAAAAAATGTATATCCAGATTTTGTTGATCCATCATTATTATTGAGTGATTCAATAAAATTTACAGATTTTGTTTATAAACCTAAGTTTAAGAAACTAGATAGTGAGAGAATGATGTTTAGTGAAAAATTTTCTTTTAATAATGGTAAAATTAGAAATCAAGAAACCATGCTTTACATAAAATCTATTGATGATACAATTAAAATTGCTAAATATCTAGGATTTATTATTTTAAAACAATTTTCTATTAAAGATAAAAGTGGCATTTCAAGTTTTTTGTATATATTCCAAAAACCTAATTAATTATCTAACATATTTACTCGCCCTAGCAAAACTATCAATTACAAAAATTATAAATATACCTAAAAATGTATATAATATAACTTCTTCAATTACATTATTTGTTTTTTCATCTTTTTGTTCTTCTAACAAAGTTATTATATAATTAAGCTTATGTAATAATTCTTTATTTTTTATATTTTGATCAACATTATTTTGGTATGGAATACTTGCATAATAACTTTCATTATAATTATTTACCTTTTCTTCTAAAGAAACTCTTTCTTGATTAGGCTGTTGTAAATGATATTGATTTGGTTTTACCATTTGTACTGGTTCTACTGGGGGTAATGGTTTAAAATCAGATAAATTATTATCTTTACAATCATCATTATAATTTTCAAATTGATCTAATTGATCTTTTTTGTGAATTTTATCAAATAAATCACTCATATCATAATTTTGACTTTTTTTAGTCTGGTTATGACCTTTATTCTGTGTCAATTTTGGGGGATCAGGTAATTTTAAATTATTTTTATCATTTATATTATTATCAAAATTTATTTCTGAATATTGTAGTGTCATATATAAAAAATTATAATATTATTATTTTAGAATTATTATTTTAAATATCTCTAAAGAATATATATTATGATATCAACTGTTAAACATTTTTTAGATATTATAACAAATGATAAAATAATTATAGGACTATGCATTATATTTTTAAATATAGCTTCAAGATATATAGACTTAAAATTAACAAAAAATCAAGAGTTAATTTTAAAAAATTTGGGAAAAGAAGTATTAGTGTTTTTTATAGCATTTATAGGAACAAGAGATTTTATTGTTTCAATTATTTTAACTATTTTATATTGGATAATTGTAACTTGGCTTTTACATGAAGATAGTAATTTCTGCATACTACCAGAAAATCTTAAAAAATTACATAAAGCAATTGATTTGAATGATGATAATAAAATTACTAAAGAAGAATTAGATAAAGCATATGATATTTTGGAAAAAGCTAAAAATAATAATGTTAATAATGATAAATATAATTTTTATAATAATTTTAATGGTTTGGGAGTTTCTAAATACTAAATTTAAATTTTTTATATTATATTAATTTATTTACATATTATAATATGAATCAAATTAATCAAATAAATATAAAAGGTAATTTTGAAAATAAAACTACTTATCTAATATTCAGAGAGACTGTTAATAAAAAATATTTATTAAATAAAAATTATGCTTATTTAGAGCAACTCTTTACTATTTGGAGAAATGAATTTTTAAATCAAAATAAAATTAATACTAGAGATGATGAGAATGTTAAAAATCAAAAATTATTTAGAATGGAACAAACTACATTAAAACTTTTAGAATTTATTAGAAATCCATTAACTAAGATTATTGATGTAATTGATAATTTAGAAAATGATTTATCAGGTAATATTCATAATGATACCAATGAAATTAAATTTAATAATATTCAAGAAATATTAGGTCAAATTAGTCAATTGCTAAAACCAGAAATTAAAAAAACTCAGGAAAAAAATTTAAATATTCCTGAAAATTTAACTGCCTATCTTATTATAAAAGAAGGTAAAGAACAAGATAGTGAGAAATTTAAAAAGATATTTAATCTTATAATTAATGATAATAGTGATGATTCTGTATTTCTAGAAAGTGGTCATAAACAATTTACTCGTGATAGTTTTCCTAATGATCCACAATATGATAATATATATAAAAAAATTAAAGATTTATATGATTCAATTGGAAATATAAAAGGAACCTTGAAACTTGTTGATAATATTTTGGAAAATAAAAATGGATATAAAGATTACTTTTTAACCCAGGCTAAGCCTCCAGATAAAGATAAAATAGCACCTGATTCAAAAAAAGCACCCGGTTCTATCAGTCAACCAATCGAATTTAAAGATTATGATAGTAAATATTTAGATTTTTTAAATAATTTATACATTGTGATTTATAAAAATAAACCTTTAATTGAAAAAACTGATACTAAAGTGTTAACTACTTCTAATATTGAACAATCAACAAAACTATATTTAATGGATTTAAATTTTACAACAGATCAAATTGATAAATTTCAAAAATATTGTGAAAAGTATTTTATATCTAAAAGTTCCGAAAATTTAATGGATAAATATAAAATTAATTATTTAAATTATTTAAATGCTAAAACTACTGATAATTATAATCCTTTGTATGTAGATAAATTAAGAACTCGCCAGGCAGGTTCTCAAATTAATATTAATGAAAAATATTCTGAAGAAGAGACCAATAATAAATTTAAATCTATTAAACAAGATTTATCTGAAATAGAAAAAAATTATTCATCAATTATGAATTTATCTCTTGATCAAGCAAAAAGTGTTTCAGAAAATATATTACAAATCTTTTTAGATGAAAGTATACAAAAAAACTTTAGAAAATACATTAAATCTTTAGAAAATAAGCCTAATTTAACAACAGATAAAGAAAAAGAAGATTATAATATTAAAATTTTTAATTCTTTAATATCAGTTTTAAATACATTAAATTTAAATAGTATTGAGTGGAAAGATTTAAATCAAGGATCTGAAAGTTTAAGATTTATGAGAGACTATTTTTCTTATAATAGTTTTAATGAAACTAATAAATTATCATTTATATTAACACTTAATCTTAATCTAAAAATTTTATTAACTAATAATTTTGTAAGATATATTATTAATTTTATAAGTAATGATCCTAGCATAATGAATGTTAATGATTATACTTATAATGTTTCGGAAAATGTCAAAGGATCTACTGAAAAAAATATATTACTACCTCCTTTTATTCCATCTAGTGGAAAAAATTGTTGTTTTATTTTGATTGAAGATAAGGATATTAAAGAATTTAATAAAAAAAATCCTGATATAACTAATAAACAAATTTTTTCTAATAGTAATTATTTAGATCAATTAATTAAACAAATAGGAATAAAGTCTCAAGATCCAAAAAAAAAATATACGAATCCTGATGCATTTCATGAAGATTTAGAATTGTTAAATGAGATTTATTTTAGTCCACATCCTCTTAAAAATATGTTTAATAAACATTTTCACAAAAATAATGAAATATCTTATAATGGAAAAACATATGCTATCCTAGATTATAAACTTTCACCAAAAAAAGAATTAAATGGTTCTGAATCTCCTGGTGTACTTCCTAATGTTAATAATTTTGAAAATGTAGAAACCAGTAAAGATGGAAAACAAATTTCGGAGAGAACATATACTATAAAGTTAGATTTAACTGTTAATCCATCAGATGCGTCTGTTAATCTTATTAATACTATAAAAGCTACCTGTCCCGAAAAAGCTAAACAACTAAAAAAAAAATATGGAACAATAATTCAAAGAATTCCTGGATTTAAAAAACTTTATGAAAAAGAATTTATTCCTGATAGATGGCATCTTAATAAAAGAGGACAATTAAGGAAAAAAGGTGTAATTGAAAATCATGGTGGAAGTAAAAAAAAATATATACATAATTATATGAAGAAATATAAAACCCACAAAAGAAAAAATAAGCGTAAAAATTTAACATTTAAATTTAAAAAAAGAATTAGAAAAACACCTAAAAAAACTAGAAAGAGACAAAGAAAAAGTAAAAATAATAAACGAAAAGCTGGAATGGAAACCGCTCCAACCTATACTGAACAAGAATATCGTGAAAAAAAAAATTCTCCTACTGGAAGCACAAGTCCTAATCCTAGATCTCCTTCACCTGAACCAGCTTTAGTGGAATTAGGTAGACCTATACAAAGACAACAAGCAGCTGTAAGTCCTAATTCACCTCCTAATTTAAGAAGAGGTAGATCTTTTAGTTTAGCAAGAGAACATGGACCAAGAGAATTTTATGAAAATGAACAAGGAGAACATCTTGATCCAGAAGCAGAAGATGATGAAACAATTTATGGAGAAATGGGTTGTTGGGGTTGTGAACATGGATCTACATTTTCAGAAGAACACTGTTCTCAATGTAGAAATGATAGAAGAAGAAGAAGAAGAAGATAGTTCAATCCCAAAAGTTAGCTAAAGTTTCCATTACTTTAATCTTATATTGTAACCAATAAGTACCTCCAGAAACTTTTTCTGTTTCTTCTTGATCCATCATTAAATATTCTACTAGTTTTTCAGTCAATGAGTTTTTAAAAACTATTACTCCCTCCCTATCTGCGTATTCAATATTTTTACTGTAATTAAATGGATTCGCTCTTTGTGATCTACCATTTGGATAACTATAAGTATAAGAAATATCAAATATCGGTTTTTCTCCACTAATTTTTGATTCGACATTAATTGTTACATAACAATATTCTTCATTTTGTTCAGCATCATATTTATTATCAAAAATATCATAAAATTTAAAAGTTTTTTCAATGTGCATTGCTTCTGTATTCATATTGTAGAACAATTTACTATAGAATAAAACTGAAAAAGCATTTCAATTTTATTTTTTAATTAATTGGATATTTTTCATAAAATTCTTTTTGTAATTTATCAGGAATTTCATTAAAATTTATTATTTTGTTATTTTTTTCAAATCTCTCAATTGCATTTTCACGCTTTAAAGCTTCCAAGAATAGATTTCTATCATTAAAATAATTTATAGCCGTTTTTGGTCCGCATTTTTTAAAAATTCCTGGAATATTATCGCTTTTATCTCCTAAAACAATTTTACAAAATAAATCAGAATCTTTATTTCCTGTAGAATTTTTACTTTCTTGAAGGTTTTTAAATTTTAAATTTATAATTTTTATTTTATCATCAGCTAGTTGTAAATAATCCATATCATTAGCTATAATAAATATTTTTTTATCAGGAAATTTTGTACTTATATCTTTGGTCAATAGAGCAATACAGTCGTCAGCTTCTAAATTATCTAAAGTAATAAATCGACATAAATTAGGTATTATTTCATTGTAAGCAAGTTTGAAGAAGAAACCTCCCATAAAATCATCATCATAAACTCTTTGTTCTTTATAAGAATTAAATAAATGATTTCTCCAAATTTCTTCTCTTGGACAATCCTTAGCTCCAATTAAGATAAAATTTTTAATTTTTAATTTTTTTGGAATTTCATTAAATTTTTCAATAAATGTTTTCTTAAATTTATTAATAAAATCTTCATTTAAAGATGGATTATCAAGATTTTCTTCTGGTTTAGCTAATTTCCACCATTGTATTAATGCATAATATCTATAAAATATAAAATAACTTAAATCTACAAAAACAATATTTTCCTTTGTCGAAATATCTTCCATTTTTAATTGATTTAAAAATATTAAGTTTAAATCAATTTTTAATCTAAAGAAAAATCTATTTCTTGACATAAATCTTTTATAATGGATAATGATAATAAGTTATATTCTTTAATAGGATTAGATGTTTTAGTATTAATAAGTTCAATATTTAGATTTATACCAGCTGATATACCATATATAGTATTAGCAAATCCTTTTGATATTGTTAATTTATATTTGGAGAGAACATATGTTAAATTAAAGACGAAAATCATAGGATCTGGATTTATAACAAAATGTTCTTGAATTACGTTTTCAACATCTTTATAAAGTTGTGTAGATTTCTCAAAAGATAAATTATTTAAAGTCTCTCTAGGATAGACTAAATCTTTAATATTTAAACTAGCTTTTTTTGTATCTTGATCAAATAATGAATTTTTATAAAAATTATACATAGCATTTTGCTCCTCTCGACTTATTTTGCAAGCTATTCCAAAATCTATTATACCAATTTTACTATTTTCTAATAATAAAACATTACCTGAATGGAGATCTCCATGAATAATACCATAAAAAAATGAACCTACAAAAACTGATTTAATAAGATTTACCGCATATTTACTTTTTAATTCTTTTGATAATTCTTTTATTGAAATATTTTCTAGATATTCCATAACAAGAATATTGGAATCTTCTTTTGTAAATTCTTCAAAATATTGAGGCACTTCTAGATAGTCAATCTTATTAGAAAAATTTTTCCATAATTTTAAATTTTCAAGTTCAATGTTAAAATTTAATTGATCAATAACATAATCTTTATTAAAATCTATCAGTTTTTTCAATTTATATTTATTAAATACAGGTAAATAATCAAATAGTTTTGTAAAGAATTCAAGATCTTGCCATGCAGTATTTAATAATTCTGTTACATCCTTTTTTAAAATTTTTATTACTACTTTATGCTCTTTTCTATCAGGATCATTACCTTTATTAGCCCATAAATAACCTTCATAAACTAATGCTACTATTCCTGAGTTAATAGGAGAATCTTTATTTATTTTTAATTCTCCTTTATATTTTTCTTCTAAATCAACTAGAAATTGATAATCATGATTACTTTGTTTAAATGGTACTTGATTAGAATATTTTAATAAAAAGTCTTTTTGCTCATCACTAAAGATTAAAGAATTACAAGAAATTGTTTGTAAAATTTTTATATAAGTATAATTAAATCTCTCAATATCAAAAGTCAAATTCTGTATAAATTTCAATGAATCTCTATAATAAATATAAAATATTCCATTTTTTAATAAAAAAGTAAATACATAAAATAAATTATAAATTCTAGTCCAATAATAATCAAAGTTAATATCCATAATAATAAATAATAAATTACTTAATTTTAAGTATTTTATTAAATAATAATTAAAGATTTATCTATATAATTTTCATGTTTATGTTTAAATTTTTCAAAAAGAGTATTTAAATTTTTTATATATTTTTCTTTTAATATTAAAATGTCACTTTCATTATAATTAATATTTTTTTCAACGTGTATTGGTTCTCCTATAACTGAAATTATATTACTTTCAAATAAATTATATTTTATAATGGGTATCCATAATCCAGTTAATCTATGAAATAATTCAAATATTATATTATTTCTACAAGTTAATGATGTAAATCTATCATTTTCACCAAATGTAAAAACTGGTATTATTGATGTACCTGTTTCTAAAGCTAATTTTAAAAATCCATTACGTCTATTTAATATTAAATTAGTTTTTCCTTTTCCACAATATATAGATTCTCTTGCACCACCTATAAATAAAGCTACAGATTTATTGTTATTTAAATAATAAGTTAAATTCGGTCTTGAACAATCTATAGTTCCAATTAATAAATAGAATTCTCTCAATATTGGAAAGAAATAATTAAATGTTGCAGTGCCTGCATACAAATTATTATATAAATTTTTATAAAAGTTATTATAAATATTTTTAGATTCAGGAGATAAACTCAAATTTACACCTGTTGCTAGTGGGATTAAACCATGAGGATGCAATGCTAAAATATATTTCTCCTTTAATAAATCGTTTTTATTTTTATTATTTATCATAAAAATTTCATGATTATTACATTTCAATAAATTATAAAATATATTTCTTATATAATTATTATCATCTAATCTATAATTACCTTTATATTCTCCACCATCTAAATATATACAAAAATATATATTGATCAATATTAAACACAAATTATTTTTAATTAAATAAGGAAAGAAATAAATCAATACTTTAATTAGTATTAATAAAAATAATATTTTTGATAAAATATACAAATTATTAGAAATTAATAAATTATTATTAAAACTTGAACCCTGTAAAAATCTACTATATTGAGTTATAAATATAAAATTTATTGTATATATAAAATAGCCATAATCTAAAACTAATAATTTATATATTATAGACTCACCATATAAGTAATTAAATACAAATAAAATAAATAAATTTTTAAATATATTATTCATTTTATATAAATCATATATTTAATCTTTATCTAAAACTAATTTTAAATTATAAAATATCTTTTTCATCATTAAACCAATCATATTTTCCATATAAATAGGTAAATCTTCTTTAATATCTATACTAAATAAATAATTTAATCTAATTTTATCTTTTATTGTTAATACAGTTAGCTTAGCAAAATTACATTTCATTCTTTCGGCATCATAATTTTGTAGATATTCAATATTATTTATAGAACTATCTTTACTTGTGAATAATATTAAATTATCTGTTTTTTTTCTAATTGTATTTAAAATCAAATATTTTTGAGGTACTCCGGCATTTTTACCAAATCTTTTAAATAAAAATAATACTTCAATTTCATCTTGATTAGGTTGAGATATTATTTGAATATCTTCGATTATATCTTGATTAACTTGTTTTATTAAATTATAAATTTGAAAATCCATTAATTTATTCAAGTCAAAATTTTTATTTTGTACTTCAAAATCTAACATGTATGTATTCTCATCTTTATTTAATTTTAAAGGCATATTTTGTTTATTACAAACAACTTGGTATTTATCTCCATTAAATTCACTCACCGATTCCATATTAATATAAAACTTATTTATTATTTTAAATCTATTTTAACTATAATTTAATTTAATTTAATTTCATCTTTATTATCTTTATTTAATTTATCTTTTCTAAAGACATCTTGTTTATCATTCAACAATACTTCTTTTTTTTTATTTGACATATTTTTATCTTCTTTTTCATCAAATAGATTAGTATTATGAATATCTAAATGTTCAGGAATTGGTTCTAAAACCAATTTATCTTTATTGAGAGTCCCTAAATAGGATTCCCAAACTTTTTTATCATCTTTTTTTTTTAAATCGTCAGTAATATTCATTATATGTATTATAAAGTAATATAAATTCTACTAAAAAATTAATGCATAATGGATTAATTTATTGATTTTTTCTTCTTTTTTTCTTCTGGTTCTATTTTAATCCATTGATATTTTTGACCACTTTGATCAAATTTTTGTTTTTTATCATATTCGAAAACTCTATCAATATGTCCTCTCACTCGCCATGTTTCATTATTATCCATTTTATAAGTTTAATTATAAAATTATTTTTAAATTATAAAAAATAAAAATAATTTTAACTTATGGAGTCATAGCATATCTAGCTCTCTTACTCTGTACAGGTCTATTCTTAATACCAGCATAAACTTTGTTTTCACATAATTCCATCTTACCAGTTACTGGATTAATAAAAGTGGATCTGATTGGTGGTGCACTTCCAGGAACATAATAACAGCATTGATTGACTCTGCAACAATTAGGTGGATTAGCAGAATATATACTTGTTGCTAAAATATTAATTGGTGTACCAATTGTTGGTGCTAAACCAGCTTTTTTATCACCACCACAAGTGGGGCGATTAGTTATCGAAGGATTTAATGCGCTAGCCCATCCTCGTCCGGGTCCTTTAGTAACTCCCATTTATATACATAGTGGAGAGAATATTTTTAAAAAACTAATATAAACATAAATAAAGTTATTATTAAATGGTAGAAATAAATGACGAAGAGAGTAATGAAAAAATGATTCAAAATGATGATGATATTATGACAACTGAAAATGGGCTTATATTTAATCCATATAATCCCATTAATAAAGAGATAAGTAATAATCAAATTCAAAGCATATTAACTAAATATGGAATAAATCATGAGATAACAAATTTTGAATTATATAGACGTGCATTTATTCATAGATCATACACCAAACGACCTTTTTTAGAAAATAAAAATATGGGTATCACTATTATGGAAAAACCTTATAATGCATTGCCCTTAAGTAGTAAATCTAATGAAAGACTAGAATTTTTAGGTGATGGTGTATTAGAATGTATTACGAAATATTATTTGTATAGAAGATTTCCTAAAGCAGACGAAGGTTTTATGACAGAAAAAAAAATTGCATTAGTTAAAAATGAACATATTGGAAAATTAGCATATGATATGCAACTTCATAATTATTATATAATTTCAAAACACGCCGAAGAAAAAAAAACTAGAACTAATTTAAAAAAGTTAGGATGTTTATTTGAAGCATTTTTAGGTGCTTTATTTTTAGATTTTAATCATATAAGTATTAAAGATGAAGATAAATGGTTTGAAAAATTATTTGTAACAGGACCAGGTTTTCAAATATGTCAAATTTTTATTGAAAAAATATTTGAAGAACACGTTGATTGGACTAGATTATTAAAAACCGATGATAATTTTAAAAATCAATTACAAGTAAAAATTCAAAAAGAATTTAAGGTTACACCAGAATATATTGAAATAAATCACGATATTGACAATGGATATGAAATGGGTGTTTACTTATGTTTAGGTCAACAAATTTGGGAAACCAATCAAAGTAATGCTTTAGACTTTTCAAAATTCAATAATTTTAATAATATTCATACTTATTTAGAAAATAATGATAAAGTTTTAATTTTATTAGGAAAAGGAATTCATAAAATCAAGAAAAAAGCTGAACAAATAGCTTGTGAAATTTTTATAAATAAATTATAAATCTTTTTTATCTTTTAATCTTAGAAATCTTTTAATTTGTTTTTCATTTTTAAATGGAGGTATATTTTTTGCTTCTTTGCCAGCTATAGCTATTTTTGCTTTTATACTTTCATTAGTTTTTGAAGGAACAAAAAATAAACTTCCTATTATTACAATTATTATTCCTATAATTTCTTTTTTTGAAATCGGTTGTTTAAAATAAAAAACACTTACTAAAGTTACAATTATAATTGTCATAGTTTGCCAAATTATATTTACAATTGCTAAACTTACTCTACTTTCTAATGCTAAATAGTAAAGAAATCCAACTAAACCATATAAAATTACTCCTCCAAATACAAATAAATATTTTTTATTTTTAATCATAGATGCACCACGTTCACAAGAGGTTTGTGCTAGTGTTTCAGTAATAATCAATAAGATAACTAATCCACTTAATGTCCAATTAATATTTTTTAAATATTTTGATAAATTCATATAATATATTATATTATTTTTATTATAATATATTAATGGCTGAACAGCTTTTAGCAAAATTAAAAGTAAAACCTATTCCAAAATCAGAAAGTTTAATTGATATAAGATTAAAAAAACCACCAACTGAAAAGACAGATGTTATTATTAAAACAAAAATTGTTGATAAAAGTAGTGATAGTAGTATTGATAGAGAAGAATTTCTAGCAAAAATTAAACCAAAAACATTAATATCTACTATTACTACAAAAAAAGAATATAAGAAACCTAAAGAATCTACAGATCTATCCTTAAAAGATACACAGATTATGAAATTACCAGAAAAATTAGATATTAGATTAGTTTTAAAACCTCAAGAAAAAGATATTTCACTTGATGATGATAAAGATACTGGTAAAAGTAAAACTAAAACTAGAACTAAAATTACTGTTAAACCTTCTGCTAGAATTACAAAAACTCCAGTAGGTATACCTTTAGAAGGACCATCTAGTCAATTAATAATTGGTTCAGAAACTATTAATAATAGATTACCCGTGGCTAAAGAAAAATATATTGTTAGAGCTTCAAACTATTATATGAATAATAGAGAGATTTTTATAAATTTTATAAACTCAATTTTTGGTGAATATAAAAAACTTATAGATAAAGATGATCAAGCATTATCTTGTGAATCTTCACAAACAGATGAATTTAATTTATTAACTCATCAAAAAATCGTAAGAGATTACATTAATTTATTCACCCCATATAGAGGTTTATTATTATATCATGGTTTAGGTTCTGGTAAAACTTGTTCATCAATAGGAATTGCTGAAGGACTGAAGACTGATAAAAAAATTATTATTATGACTCCAGCTTCATTAAGAGTTAATTATATGGAAGAATTAAAAAAATGTGGTGATTTATTATATAAGAAAAATCAATTTTGGGAATTTATTGATACTGTTGGAAATGATGAATTAGCTAAAAATTTAGCTTATGTTTTATCTTTACCATTTGAATTTATTAAGAAAAATGGAGGTGCTTGGTTGGTTAATGTTAAAAAAAAATCCAATTATGAAACATTAGAAACTAAACAAAAGATTTTATTAGATCAACAAATAAATGAAATGATAAAAAGTAAATATAAATTTATAAATTATAATGGATTAAGAAATTCTCATTTACAAAATATGACACAAAATTATACAATTAATCCATTTGATAATTCAGTAATAATAATTGATGAAGCACACAATTTAGTTTCAAGAATTGTTAATAAATTGAAAAATAAAACAGCTTTGTCAATGAAACTTTATGAATATTTGATGACTGCTGAAAATTCTAAAATTATATTATTAACTGGAACTCCTATTATTAATTATCCAAATGAAATAAGTATATTATTTAATATTTTAAGAGGAAAAATTAAAACTTATACTTTTAAATTAGTTATTAATGAAGCTAAAAAAATTAATCAAGAAATATTAATGAAATTATTTAAGAGTTATGGAAAAGTTAGTAAATTAATGGATTATATTCAATATCAACCTAGTTCTAATTCTTTAGTTGTTACACAAAATCCATTAGGATTTATTTCTGAATTTTCAAAATATAGATATGAAGGTGTCCATTTAGAAAGTGAACAAATAGATTCTAATTTAACACAAAAAGAATTTGTTACATTAATAGCTAAAGTTCTTAAAAAAGCAGATATTCAAATTTCTCCAGGAGGTGTACAAGTAAGTCAATATAAGGCTCTACCTGATACATTAGAAGAATTCAAAAAATATTTTATTGATGATAAAAATCAAGTGAAAAATGAAAATTTATTTAAAAGAAGAATTTTAGGATTAGCATCATATTTTCCAGATATAGACGCACTCTTACCCCAATATAATAAAAGCATAAATTATCATAGAATTGATATACCAATGAGTGATTTTCAATTTAAAATTTATGAGGAAGCTAGAGTTCAAGAAAGAAAATTAGAACTCCAAAATGCTAAAAAAAAGAAACGTGGAGGAGATAATGTTTATGATGATGCAGTATCTACATATAGAATTTTTTCAAGAGCTTTTTGTAATTTTGTATTTCCAAGACCTACTATATTAAGACCTTTTCCTAATGAAGGATCGAGTTTAGAAACTGCTATAATTGAAAATTCAACTAATGAAGATGAGTTTGACGCTATTTCGAAAGAAGAACAAGCCTTGGCTTTGGAAGCTAAAATAGAATTAGATGAAGCAGAAGCTGAAACTGGTGAAGATTTTGACAAAACCTACGAAGGAAGAATAAAAGCTGCTCTTAAAGAATTAGCTGATAAAAAAGATGAATTTTTGACTCCAGAAGCACTAAAAATTTATAGTCCAAAATTTTTAAATGTATTAGAAAATGTTGATGATCCTAAACATAAAGGTTTACATCTTATTTATTCACAATTTAGAACTTTAGAGGGTATTGGAATTATCAAATTAGTCTTAGAAGCTAATGGTTATACTGAGTTTAAATTAAAGAAAAATTTAAATGGTATATATTCGATAGATATAGAAGAAGAAAATAGAGGTAAACCAACTTTTGCATTATACACAGGAACAGAAAGTTCAGAAGTCAAAGAAATAATTAGAAATATATTTAATAGTGATTGGCAATTTGTACCTACGAATATTGTAGAGGAACTAAAAACAATTTCTTCCAATAATTTTATGGGAGAGATTATTAAAGTATTTATGATTACTGCATCTGGAGCAGAAGGTATATCACTCAAAAATGTAAGATTTGTACATTTGATTGAACCATATTGGCATCCTGTAAGATTAGAACAAGTTATTGGTCGAGCTAGACGAATCTGTAGTCATAAAAATTTACCAAAAGATTTGCAAACAGTAGATGTATTTTTATATCTAATGACTTTCTCTCAACAACAAATGGAATCTGATGATTCTATTGAGCTTAGGTTGAAAGATAAAAGTAAATTAGATAATAAAACTCCTTTTACTTCAGATCAAGCTCTTTATGAAATTTCTAATATAAAAGAAGATATAAATAAAAGTATTTTAAAATCCGTTAAAGAAGCATCAATAGATTGTATTTTACATATGAAAGATGATAATAAAGAAAATTTAAAATGTTTTTCATTTGGATCACCACCTCCCGAAAAATTAACATATTTGCCTTCAATTGAACAAGAAGAAGAAGATGAAATAACAAGAGGAAATAAAGCTGAACAAGAAATTGTGGCTTATAAAGTTACATTAGATGGTACAAATTATGCTTGGGAAAAATCTACTGGTAATGTTTATGATTATAAAAGTTATCAAGCAAAAAATCCTATTAAAATAGGAACATTAGAAATACAAGGAAAAAAATATAATTTTAAAAAATTAGTCTAAAATTAAATTATTTTTCAAGAAGTATATCAATTTTTTCTAACAATTTATCTAATTTATTATTTATTGATTCTAATGATATTTCATCGCTTTTTTTTAATTTACTTAAGAAGGTTTCTTCTAAATTATCATCATTTATAATTTCTTCTTTTAATAATAATGAATTATCTAAAGATTTTAGATCTACTGATTTATCATTAATTTGAATATTAGATTCTTCTAAATTATCTACAGATTTTTGGATATCAACTTTTTCATATTCTGAAACTAAGTTTTTTCTCTCATTAATAATTAAATTTAATTTATCATCTAAATCCTCTATTTTTAATGGTTCATCATCTTTAGGATCTGAGAAATCTATTTCTTGAGGTTTATCTCCTACTAAAAATTTGTCTAACTCAGTTTTTGCTTTTAAAAAGTCTTTTTCTATATTTTTTGATTTAACACTTTTATTATCTTTTAATAGAGAGATAGATCTAGTAAAGTTTTGCATTAACATTTTATTCATAATTAGTAAATCAGCATTCCTTCCTTGACTTCTTTCTTTTATACTCTTAATTTCTGTTTCAAATAAAGTTTGTACTTTCATAAACAAACTGTCTGGAATATTTTCAAAAACTTTTTGTTCAGATAATACTCCCCAAATTAAAGCTTTGTTTTCTTGTGAATCAAAACTCATTTTAAATTAATAATTATATGTTTTTATATATTTATTAATTAAAATAAATTTTTCTATATTTTTCCATTTCTTTATCAGGTATTGTTACATTATTAAAATATTCATAATTTTTTTTACCCTGCAAAATTTCAGTTAAAAAATATATTACATATATTCCACATTCGGTATTACCCATTTGATGTTCAAATGGATGATTAGATAAATATTTAAAATTAATTCCAAGAGATTTTCCTTGATTAATAACTCTTTCTACAAATGTATCTATTTCTTTGGGAGGTTTATCTCCTACACTATCAAAAAAATATATAATTTCTTTACTAATATCTATCATTAAACAAATCCAATGAGCTCCACCTTTTGTATGAGGATCAGTATTAAAAACTATTCCTATTTTATTCTTATTTTTTTTCAAAAAATTTGATAATTCAAATTTACATAATTCTTCCCAAACACAAGTATTGTGTATTTTTGGTGTATCAAAATCAATTGGCGAAGGTCCTAGAAATGCAAAATTCTTATATTCATGCTCAAATTGCTTTAATACTTTTTCTATGTCTAAACTTGATAACCAAGTATTTTTTCCTTGTGGTGTTTTCCAAATATCTGGTGATTTAGGAGCAAATGTGTAATGTAGTAAATCTTTATCCAATTTGTTCTCTATAAATTTTTGTTTTAGCCAACAAGCTTCATTTTCACAAACTTGATTTAAATTTTCTTTTAACTTTTTCCAAATTTCAAATCCTTTATTACTTTTTATAATTCTCTCAGGATGTCTTGTATTCCATGCTTTTTTTAATTTAATTAATGATTCATCTGAATAACATGTATAATTATTTTTTTTAGTTTTTGGACTACATCTTAAACTCTTATTTTTTTTTTGATTATTTAATTTCTTCCTTGTTTTCATTTATATTATTAATAGATTTTTCTTTTGGAGGTAACCCTTTTTTTCTTAATTTTGGATCCTTTAAATTAACATCTCTCTTTTCTGGTAAATAATATTCTTTATTATTAATTTTTTTAACATTAATATATTTTTCTATTGTATTGATTTCTAACTTATCTTTATTAAATAAATAACTATCAATATCCTTTTCCTCTGGAATAGTATTTAATTTTTCTTTTGTATTAGAAAAATTTAAAGATAAATCCAAATAATATTCTTGAAGTAAATCTTTTCTATCTATTTCTTTAAAATAAATTATTAAACTTTCAATATAATTATTAAAATTATCTTTAAGATTATTATTTTCAAAATTACCTTTTAGCATTTCTTTTACTAATCCAACTATTCGTTTTCTATAAAATTGCTTGTCATATTCAAATTCTTTTTTATCTACATTTCGGGATTTTATAATATGTTTATTAAATAAATCTGGATTTATAAGATATTCTAAGGTCACCTTATCTATTTTATTAATATTATTCATGGAATCTATATAATAATAATATTAATATTTTTTAATTATTTCTCACTTATCATTATTATTATTTATTGTTGTTCTATGAAATCTTGTACTATGATTAAATCTATCACTATGTTCTGGCATCTTACAGTTTCTAACAGAATTTAAATCTTCAACACTAGTTTTTACTGCTCTTTCACTACTATTTAATGCTAAAGGATGAACAAATAATGGTCCATTACTTGATGGAACAAATTCTGCTTGACTACATCTTTGTAATGCAAAAAATTGATTTCTTAGTAAGGAATCTATATTTATATTAGCTGCAAATCCATCCCATGGTGCTTGAGCAGTTCCTGGATTAAATACTTTTTCTACACTAAATTGATCATATTTTTTTAATGCAACACAAGAAGGACTAATATTATCAACTATTGGTAAAACACATCGTTGAGTTGCTACAGGTCTTAATGAAAATTCAGGTCTTAAAGGTTCACTTGGTATATTTCTATTTCTTATTTGGCTATTAATACTTTCTAATCTATCCATATTGCAAAAATACACATTATCATTTACACCAAACATATTATATTATATTATAATAAATATTTTATATTTATAAATATAATATGAATAAATCTAAAATTATTTATCCAAAAAGGAAACATTTATATTCATTTATTATGTTACACGGTATGGGCTCTAATATAGATAGCTTTAATAATTTTTTAACTTTTTTTCAATCTAATATTTTTTTTAAGCATTATTATGATTCTGTAAAATTTATTATTCCTCAAAGTCCTATAATTGATGTACATTATCCTAATAATACCATATTTAATTGTAATGCATGGTATGATTATTATACTCAATATGATGGAATTAAAAAAATAGATAAAATTTCAGAAGATGATTTCCAAAAATCAACTCAAAGAATTTTAAAAATTATAAATAAAGAAAATAAACTTATTAATAATAAAAATATCTTTTTAATTGGTGTTAGTCAGGGAGGAACTTTAATATTTAATATATTGAAATACTTAAAGTATCCTATTGGTAAATCTTTTATTATAGATAGTCTTTATATGTATAATTATATTAATCTTAAAGAATGTCAAACTTCTATTAATATAATATCCCATTTTTTAGATGAAATATATACTTATGATTTTCAAAAATATTGTTTAACCTATTTAACTAATAATAATATATCTTTTAATTTTTTAACAATTCAGCATGGATATCATGCTGAAGAATCTATTGAACAATTTATTTATATTTTAAATAATATATTTATTAAATAATTTTATAAATCAATAATATAATGTTTTTTGATATTTTAAAATTAGCTTTAATATTTACAATTATTGATGCTATATATCTTTTTTTAATGAAAAATAATTTTTCAAAGCTTGTTGGTAAAATTCAAAAATCACCTCTTCAATTAAAAGTTTTACCAACTTTATTTTGTTATATATTTTTAATTTTTACATTATATTATTTTATTGTTTTTAAAAATGGATGCTTTTTTGATGCGTTTCTTTTAGGTTTAGGAATATATGGAGTTTATGATACCACTAATATGGCAATTTTTAAAGATTGGGATTATCAAACTGTTATAATAGATACTTTATGGGGAGGAATTCTTTTCTCTCTAACTTATTTTATATATAAATATATTAATGGTGAAAATTAATTTATCTTATTTATTACTTGCTGCTACTCTTGTAGAAACTATAACTGTTATTATTGTATATTTTAAAAAAAATCAAGGTAAATTTATAGCAAAATGGTATAATAATTTTAGGATTGGTGCTTTTTTTATGGATATTTTATCTGCAATGGCTCCTGTTTTATTTGCTTTATTAATTAATAATAATTTTATTTTACAATCTTTAATAATTATTTTAGTTGAACTAGCCCACGATTTAACATTTGGATATTTTATAAGTAAGTATAAAGGTAAGTCAGAAGTTTTAAATGTTTTTAAGGGATATGGAAAAGAAGGAAAAATTAGTATTTTATTTTATGATCAACTTATATTGATTAGTACTTTAATTTTTTATTATTTATTCGATTATCTTAAATTAGATAATAATATTTATATTTTAACTGGATTTATCCTTTTTTATATTACTTTAATGTTTATTTACTCTTTTTAAATTATTATTTTCTCATAAAATATTTATAAAGTTAATTATTAACATATTTTTTTGGTTTTTCCTAATCCATATTTTTTATCTAGATATTTCATGTCTTTTGTTAATTTTTTACATCCTTTTTTATCTCTATACTTTCTATAGAGTCTTAAAACATTAAATCTTTTCTTTTTTTGACTAGCTGCATGTTTTCTTTTTGTCTTACTTTTAATTTTATTTAAATCTTCATTTATTGCTAATATTCTTTTACTTTGTTTATCATTTAAATGATATAAATATTTTTTTTTTGATCTATTTATCTTTCTTAACTTTGGTAACTGTCTTGACCCCCCACTCATAATTGCTTGTTTAACACTATCTTTTACACCCGAATATGTTGCATTTTTTATAACTCTAGGTGCTTTACCTTCCATAAAAGCATCCAAATATCTATCTTCACATAAGCACCAATTATCTCCTTCTTTTAATGAATCTAAATTATTTCCGTCATTATTTGTAAATTCTAAAAAATTTTTATCTAATTTTGCACAAACTAAATGTTTACCTCTATCATCTTTATCAGGTCTACATTTACCATCTCGATTAAATCCGGTCATTGGATTTAAATTACAAATTTCTAAGTTTGATCCTTCAATATTTTTGAGATTCATATATAATATCTTTAAAATAATTAAAGATATTATTTTAATAACATTAAATGTGTGGAATTTTTGCACTTTTAAATCAAGAAATAGATAATGATATATATAATGCATTTTTATTGGGTCAAAATAGAGGTCCAGAAGATTCTGTTTTAGTAGCTGGTAAAAAAGAAGATAATTATATTTTTGGATTTCATCGTTTAGCTATAAATGGTTTAAATAGTGAATCTTCTCAACCATTAAGATTTTTAAATTGTAAACTTATATGTAATGGAGAAATTTATAATTATAAAGAATTAGAACAATTACTTGATATAAAACTTAATACACAATCTGATTGCGAAATTATTATACATTTATATCGAAAATTTGGAATTGTAGATACTTTAAAAAAATTAGATGGAGTATTTGCTTTTATTTTATTAGATGAAATTAATAAAAATATTTTTGTAGCTAGAGATCGATTTGGAGTAAGACCACTTTTTGAACAAATTAATGAAGAAGATACTGATATTTATGGATTTGCGAGTGAAGTAAAAGTTTTAAAAAATCTATCTGAAAAAAATGAAACTCTTCAAAATTTAGAAGCAGGTAGAAATAATTCAATCAATACATTTCTACCAGGAACTTATAAACAATTTATTTATAATCATGGAGTTTATGAATTTTTTTGTAGTGATTATTACTATAATTATCCATCATCTTATTTATTTTTTAGAGATGAATCTTTAATTAATCATCATATAGTAGATTCTTTTGAAAAAGCTATTAAAAAACGGGTAGTAGATACTACAGATCGTCCTATTGCTTGTTTATTATCTGGAGGACTAGATAGTTCTATAGTTTGTGCATTGGTAGCACAATATTATGGTAATAATAACCTTGAAACATATAGTATTGGATTAGAAGGTTCAGAGGATTTAAAATATGCTCAATTAGTAGCAGATTTTTTGGGAACTAAGCATACAAATGTTATTGTTAGTGAAACTGAATTTTTTCAAGCTATTCCTGAAGTTATATATGCTATTGAATCTTATGATACTACTACTGTAAGAGCAAGTGTTGGAAATTATTTAATTGGAAAATATATAAAGGAAAATAGTGAAGCTAAAGTAATATTTAATGGAGATGGATCAGATGAATTAATGGGAGGATATATATATTTTAATTCATGTCCAAATTCTAGTGAATTTGATAAAGAATGTAAACGATTACTTAATGATATTCATTATTTTGATGTTTTAAGATCTGATCGATGTATTTCTACACATGGGTTAGAACCCAGGACTCCATTTTTAGATTATACTTGGGTAAATGCTTATTTATCTATAGAACCAAATCAACGTTTTCAAGCTGGAAAAATAGAGAAATATTTATTTAGAAATGCATTCCAAAGATTGAAACCTGAAATTTTACCAGAAGATATTCTTTGGAGAAATAAAGAAGCATTTAGTGATGGAGTTAGTTCTTTAAATAGATCATGGTATGAAATTATTGATGAAAAAGTAAAATATTTATATAAATTTAATTTTATTCAAGAACAAATTAAACCTTATTTAACTGAAGATAATACTTTAGAAAAGGCTTATTATCGTTTTTTATATGAAAAACATTTCAGAAATCTTGGTCATTTAATTCCATATTTTTGGATGCCTAAATTTGTTGAAGCAAATGATGCTAGTGCTAGAACTTTAAAAACTTATAATAAACTATTAGTTTCTGCTGTTTAACATTATAATAATATCTATATATATATGAATTTATTATATAAAGAATTTAAAGGTAGAGAATGGCATGAAAAAATATATTTATTTTTTTATTATTTAGCTTGGATTTTGTATATATTTTCAATTATTGGTTTATCACAATTTGGCTCTAAATTTTTTGATGAAATACAACATTATTTAAGAATATATATATCTTTATTTTTAATCATTAAATTTAATCCATGGGGAATAATTAGTAAATCAGGAAAAATTTCTAAATTTGATAGAATTATAGCATTTCAAGCAGGTATATTTATTTTAACTACTACTTTATTAAATAATATTATTACAAATTATTTGAAATTTTATAAAGTATAAACTAATTTTTTTTTATTTTCTAAAAATTCTTCTAATAAATGTCGTAATCTTTTACTAATAATACTATCTACTTTTTGTTCTAAATTTGATTTGAATATTAGTTTATAATTATATTCCTCCATATTTTTCTTCATAAAATTTATATATTCCTCACGATTTTTAATTATATCTTTATGATTTTTATAAAAATCTTGAGAGATTTTATCTAAATCATAACTATATTGATATGGTTTAATTTTTAAATACATTACATTTTGATGTTCCATTTTAGGATGAGAAATATCATCTAAAAAACATACTTTAGTATCATCATTTAATTTTGTGCATCTTAATAAATCTGTATATGTTTTATCATATTGACTTCTATCTGGTTCTAATATTTTACCTTTAGAAGCAAAAGCTATTATAACTTGATCAAAAATCGGTTCTTGTAATTTATAACTAAAATAATCACTAATTAAATTAGACCATTTACGACTTGTATTATTAGTAAATATTATAATTTTATCACATATATTATTTTTTTTTTGTAATTGTAAATATTTTAATATATCAATAATTTTTGGTCTAAGAATTTTATTAAAATGATTATCTATAATTTCGAATAATAATTCTTTTTTAATTTTAATAGATTTTTTATTTAAATAATTAACTAGAGTCATCCAAAATATACTTAATTGTTCAAAATGTCCTAATGTTTCATCCATATCAAATACTACTATGTATTTAGGTATATTATCCTTTCCCATTATATATAGATAATATTTTTAATTTTTATATATATATAATCTATATATGAAACTTACAAAAAATGATTATATTAATATCCTGGAATTTTATAATATTAAGGATATAAGTAATTTATCTTACAAAGAAATCAAAAACAAAGCAGAAGAAATTATTGCTTTAAAGTTATGTTCTTGTATTAAAAAGGTTGATCCAAAATTACAAAATGAATCAAGAGCTATTGCTATTTGTACAAATAAAATAGTTAATAAAAAAGGACTAAAAATTAATCGATTTACATGTAAAAAAAGACCAAAATTGCATAAGTCTAAAAAAAATAAAAATAAATTGACAAGACGTTAATTTAAATCTTTTAAAACATTTAATATTATTTTTTCTTGTTCTGTAAGTTTCTGGAATATTAAATTTTCATCAAATTTTATTTGAAAAAATTTATTATAATTATTTCTACATAAAATTTCAATTCCATTATTAATTTTTATATCACAAACAAATCCTCCATTATTTAAACATAGATTATTTATTTTTTTTAAATTTATACATCTTATAAATGATCCATAGTTTAGATCATTTATATTATCAATATATCTATATTCTTTTAACTTGGTTAAATTTTCTTTATGTTCTTCTCGTGTTAAATTCAATTTCTGTAAAATATCATTTTTTTTTGATTTAATTTCTTGTATACTTAAATTTATAATAGATTCATTATTTTCATTTTCTAATGCTTTTTTTAAAAATTCTTTATCAAAAACCATTATTAAAATATAATATTATTTATATTTTAATAGATTTTTTTAATTCTTTATAGCATCTACTATTTTTAATTTTAGACATTCATCAGAAGTTAACCATAAATCATGATGAAAAAAATAATTTAATTTTTCTTCAGGTATTTCTGTATTATCCAAATAAATATTTTTAATTAATTTCATAATAACATCCGAATTTTCAAATGTATCTTTAATATTATTAAATGTTCCTCCACCAGTTTCTTGTCTTAAAGAATGTATTAATAGTAATGAATTATTTGTCATATACCTTTTACTTCCTGCTACACTAATTAACGTACCTGCACTAGCACAGTAACCTTTAATTATTGTATTAATTGGAATTTCAGAAGATTTTATCAAATCTACAACAGGAAATGTTGGTAAAACTGATCCGCCTCCAGTTTGCAAATATAAATTTATTTCATTATTTTTATCTTTATTTATTTTTATTAACTCTTCAAGTGTATAATGTAATCTAAAACAAGATTCATCAGTTAATGGCCCATAAAAATAAATTTCTTTATCTGTTTTTGTTATTAAAGTTTGAGGAGAATTTGTAGCCATATTATCATCATTTAATGGAGTCGGATTTAATGACATTAAAAATGTTGTAAATATAACATTTCTTCTAGACAAGAAATAACTAAAATTCGGGATGTACATATATATAAATAATATTTTTTATTATTCTAAACACATTTATTTAAAATTTTATATTTTTATATATAAAATGAGATTTTTAAATAATTTATTTATTATGTTTTTTTTAATTTTAGTTATTATAATTGCAATTAAAGTTGGAGTTGAAGATAAAAAACCAACTAAAAAACCAAAAAAATCTACTGATAATTTAGATTTATGTTTTAAAAATTGTAATAGTCAATGTGATCAAGATTTAAATCCAAGATTTTTTGATGCATGCACTAGAAAATGTGCTATTAGATGTGGTAACAAATTTAGTTAGTTTTCTCTTCTTTTGTATTTTTTTCTATTGTTTTTTTATCTATTATTCTATTATCTGTTATTTTTTTTATTTTTGTTAATTGCTTTTTAGTATTATTATGTTGTAG
>Ga0180432_10000258_pt1 | contig 84306 bp, 69 predicted proteins | sample SS_ome_10_FD_132414 | JGI IMG/M metagenome (GOLD analysis project Ga0180432, IMG submission 132414) | Hypersaline lake sediment archaeal communities from the Salton Sea, California, USA - SS_1_MS_2 metaG | ecosystem: Environmental > Aquatic > Non-marine Saline and Alkaline > Hypersaline >... | reverse complement strand
GAGCAAAGCAAGATACAATCAGGAAAAAAATGAATAGTCTTCAAACAGCGGATGAAGAGTACTATATAACGAGTTCATATATACTTAGCCTTGCCAATAGAGCCAATGAACTATTCCTGAGTTCTGAACCAAACATGAAAAGGCAGCTTTTAAAACTGGTACTTCAGAACTGCGAAATTAATGACGGAACTCTCAGATATAGCTTGAATTACCCCTTCTCCGAGATCTTCAATTACACAAAACGGCAGGAGTGGCACCCCTGGCCGGACTCGAACCGGCGACACACGGATTAGGAATCCGTTGCTCTATCCATACTGAGCTACAGGGGTACGGAAACCGGCACGGCCGTGGAGGCCGGGCACAGGCCACAGTTTATCAGATTTCCCCCCTTATTCCAATCATCTTCATGGGTGCGGGATCGGTTAATAATGCTCCGTCAAAAAAACCGGTTCACGATAAACAAATCGATTTCATAGAATTCCGTCCCATCCAAGAGGCATCACTTCACCCCCAATAAATATGATGGAGTGGAAACACGGCAGGGCCTTCAGGATCACAGCCGACCTGATCTTCTCTTGAGTTAAACCCTGAACAGCTTTTTCAGGCGTTCCCGTATCGACCGCTTACTGCAGCCGTCGCTGATATCCTTCTCGGAAAGCTCCTTGATCTTGCAAAGGAACTCCTGATTGCTGCGATTGCGCTCGCTGACCAGTTCGGCGATCACATCCGCCAGCGCCGGATTGCGCTTCAACAGTCCTCCGAAATCATCGGCCTTGACTTCAAGCAGCTCGGCATCTTCCTCGATAACTCCGGTGGCCGTACGCGGCATTCCCGTGAACAAAGACATCTCGCCGAAGATCCCTCCCGGGCCGGCGTGAAATTCAGACGAATATTTGCGTCCCTTCTCCTCATAGACGATTGTCCCCAAGATCCTTCCGCGGGCGACCACGTAACAGCTTTCCCCCTTATCGCCCTGTTTGAAAAGAATCTCCCCTGCGGCGAACCGATGAGAACGGACGACGGAAGCCAACGCCCGGATCTCTTCTTCCGATACCATCGGCTCCCCCGCCTGTTCACCGTCGGGATAGCGCAGCAGCGGAGATGACATCAGAATTTTCGTCTTTCTATCCCGCGCGTTCTCAATCGAGGCCTCGGCCTGGTCTATTCGGAACGAGCGGATCACATGCCCCAGCTTATCACCCAGAGGAATCGGGATCTCGATCCCGCGGCGTTTGAATTTAAACCATATCTTTCTTCCCACTTCACCGAGGATGGGATACTTATTTTCAAAATCCCGCACCCAGAACTTCAGGGTGTAGGAAATCCCGACATCATCGAACTCCTCAATAAAGGCCTGGGGCGCGGGTTTATCCATCACTTCCGGCACTTCCACGGCCGCTTCGCACAGCGCATCGTAAACCGTCGAGGGAGACGCATCGTACGCGATCTTGAGCGGCAGCATCAAAGCGGTTGCGGGTTCCGGGCGCGAATAATTGATCACGCGTTCCGATGCGACGGCGTTGTTGGGGATAACGACCATATTCGAGCGCCGGTCGAGGATGCGGGTCTCCCGCCAATTGGTGTCCATCACCACCCCTTCTCTATCCCCAACACCGATCCAATCCCCTTTTCCGAAAGATTTCGTCAGGTGCAGGGAAACACCGGATAGGATATTGCTTAGAACGTCCTGAAAGGCCAACCCCAGAATCATGGTCAGGATAGCCGAAGTCGCCAGGAAAGGCGTGATGTTGATCTGGAGGATCTCTTTCAGGACAATCAGGAGGACGACAGCATACATCACTCCCAGGATAGAGCCGTGAAGGACGCGGGGAAGAGGAAATGCTCGGCGGCGGCGGGAATGCCATCCCTGAAGCAGCCCGTCCACCGTGCGCACCATCAGCACGATCACCAAGAAAACGATGATCGCTTCCAAGATCCTCCCGGATTGCGGCCACGGAAACAGAAAGGTGCGGACGGATTCGACATGCAGCAGCAGAGAAAAGCCGAGGAAAATCAGCGGATGACCGATTCTTTCCAGCAAGCTGCGACGGAATCCCCCCGCAGCACCCGCGGGGCGTCGCAGGCACCGGCGAACCGCCCAATAGAGCCCGGCGGCCAGCGCAAAAACCAGCAAAACCGACAGTATTCCCAGAAGGGCGGTCATCAATGTTTGTCCGGATGGATTCATCTTTTCACCTCACGATCACCCGGTTTCATGGGCACCCTCCGTTGGAGCGAACCGTTCGCGGGCCCGTCTTATCATCGCTTCGATCACGGCATCCGAATATTCCGGATTGAAATGCGACAGGATCAACTTTCCCACACCGGCCTCAAGCGCAAGAGCCGCGCCCGCTTCCCAGGTACTGTGCCCCCAACCGCGTCGTGAAGCCGCATACTCTTCGGGCGTAAAGGAAGCGTCATAAACCAGCACGTCGGCTCTGCGGCAGAAATCCGCCAGCCGACCGTCACATCCGGATTCGGGATGCTCGGTATCGGTCGCCGTTATGAGGATTCGGCCATCTCTTTTGAACCTATATGCAACGCTTTCCTGCGGATGATTCAAGGGACACGACGAAACGCTGACGCGGCCGATCGAAAATTCTTTATCCGTTATATCCGTGTAGGACTTCCGCGCCGGCGTCGCATCCCAATCCAGAGGGAAATAACGGCCGGCCATCAATCCGCTTAAATATTTCTCGGTTTCCGCCTCCGGAGCGGCCGCATAGAATTTCAATGCGACATCTCCGTCGTATAGCGGCGAAAAAAAAGGCAGGCCCATAACATGATCGAGATGAAAATGCGTGATCAATATGTGATAGCAGGCATGCTTTTCCGGACTGCGGCTTTCCTTTCGTCCCAGGCGGATCATCCCGGTTCCGGCATCGATGACGATCCGATCTCCGTGGATTCCCTTCAGCGCCGCGCACGGCGTATGCCCTCCGTAACTCGTCTTCTCCGGAGGTGAGACCGGCGACGTTCCTCTTACTCCCCAGAATTCAAATTCCATGCTTTTCCTCTTCATCCGCTCCATCACAGGTTCCCTTCATTTCGACTTGAGTTCATAAGTCCCATTCCAATCCGCCGGAGGGGGATTTTTTCGCAGTTCTTCGATGCGTCTCCGATAGACTCGAGCCGCGGGATCATCGTTTAGGGTCTGCAAACGCCTCCAGGCCTCATCCCACCGTCGGGCGCGGAAGTCGCGCACGGCCCGATGAAAATAGGCGACGGCTTCCCGTTTCGCCTCGGAGACCTCCCCGGGTTCTCCGATCACTTCATAGACGTGAACGGGGATCGCTTTGCCCACAACCTTTATGCAGTCCAGCTCGCGGGATACGATATTCTCCCCGACAAGCTGAAACGTTCGTTCTCCCATCAAAATCGGAACTTTATAGACTTTGCAAGCCCCTTCCAAACGGGAGGCCAAGTTTACGGTATCCCCCATGGCCGTGTAATCGAACCGGTTCTCCGACCCCATGTTGCCGACCACCGCCGGTCCTGAATTCAATCCGATACGCACGTGGAGAGGATGCCCGTACCGCCGCTGGAAATCCGGGCGCAGCTCCTCGAGTCTTTTCTGACAACGAAGGGCCGCGCGGCAGGCACGGAGAGCATGGTCGGCTTGATCGAGGGGGGCGTTCCAAAAAACGATCATTGCATCACCCTCGTATTTATCCAGGGTTCCGCCCGAATCGAGGATGATATCCGTCATCTCCGTCAAGTATTCATTGAGCAGCTTCACCAGAGTTTCGGGCGAAAGTCCCTCGGATACGGAAGTGAATCCCGCCACGTCGGAAAAAAAGGATGTGATCTCACGTTCCTCTCCCCCCAAACGAAGGCGGGAGGGATCCGCCAGAACCTGTTCGATCACATGATGGCTGAGGTAGCGCCGGAACACGCTTTTGATGAACCGGCGCTGCCGCCCTTCCGTTCGGTAGTTCCAGATCACCGCTCCCGCAAAGCTCAATCCCACGGCAAATTCCGGGGCGATGAAATCCAGCCAAAACCCCCAGTTGAAAGCCGCAGCGGCGGCAGCTGCGGGCAGGAGGAATCCAAGCAGAGATATCGCGACGATTTTCCAAATCCGCGATGTCATGGTGATTCCGAAAGCCATGAAAAAGGAAAAACCTGTCAGGAGCAGCAGAAAAATCAGCCGCGGCGGAAGCCGGATGAAATCTTTCCGCAAAAGGTTGTCCAATGCCGTTGCCTGGATCTCCACTCCCGGATAGACGGAGGAAAAGGGGCTGGGACGCAGATCATAGATCCCCGGCGCCGAAGCTCCCACCATGACGATCTTGCCTTTGAACAGCTCGGGGGATATTTGTGGCGGCTGTCCCGCTTGGATCTGAGCGAAGGAATTGATGACCGCGGCCGCGGAATAGGTTTCATACGTCCCCGCGGGTCCGTAGTAGCGAAGAATCATGTTTCCTTTATGGTCCCTGGGCACTTCTGACAAGTCGTCATCCCCCGCCGCATAGCGAAAAAGCGCCGCCGGCAGAGCCGGATACGCCCTGCCCCGGAATGAGAACAGTAGAGGAAGGCGCCGATATATCCCATCTCCGTCCGGAGCGAACCGCACATTCCCCAGTCCCCGCACCGAGGAAAGAAGGGATTCGACCGGGAGTGTCGCGGATCGGGTCTCAGTCAGGGAACCCGGAAGATCTACGGCGAATCTTTCAAGCGCCGTTTCCTGAATCTCATCCTCCACTCCCGGAGCACGGCTGAGAAAGAGCGGCAGGAAGACATTGCCGGCCGCCTGTATCGAGCGGGCCAGGTCAGCATCGTCGTCAACCCCCCAGACCGAGCTTTCCGAAAAAATCAGATCGATAAAAACCGCTTTCACTCCCGCCCCTCGGCAGTAATCCAGAAGAGCGGAATACATCTGTCGCGGCCACGGCCACGACAGTCCCTGTTCTTGCTCGTACACGTCCAGGCTGGGCTGATCGATCATGATCAGCACGATATCATCCCCGGCATGCGCTGCCTTGGAGAGCGCCCGCAACCGCAGATCCCAGGATTTCCACTCCAGCGCACGGAATGCTCCCATTGAAAACGCACCCAGTGTCAAAAGCACGGCGGTGCTTCCGATGATCAGACTTCGCAGCGACTTGCTCATCCCGATGGAGTCCTGTGTAAAGACCTATTAAGGAGGCTCACTTCACGGTACGAATGATCCTTTTGAAACGGGTCGTCCTCATGTCGGCCGGAGTGGCGGCGGAAGCGCCGGAATCGACGGCTTTCCGTATGCGATTTATCCGATCGCTAGGTGACGGATGGGTTTTGAACCACCCTTTATCCGCTCCGCCCGAAGTGTCTTCCACCATGGTCTGCAGAAAGTCCAGAAGACCGTGGGGATCGTAGTGCATTGCGGATGAAAATCGCACGGAAAGCTTATCGGCCTCATATTCATATTTTCGATCGTATCCTCTTTCGATAAGATTTTCGACGATATCTCCCAACGCCTCCTCGAATAACGAGGTCAACTGCGCCAGCTGTTCCGATCCGTACTTCTTGACCGCTTCTTCCCCGATAACACCGAAGGCTTCCAGCAGCCGGGATTTCTTGATGGATTGAAGGCCGTGTCGCGCGCAGACATGACCCACCTCATGCGCCAGGATACTGGCCAGCATCTCTTCGCTGCGGCACCTTTTGAGCAGTCCTCTGGTGATAAAGATAAAACCGCTGGGAGCGGCCAGGGCGTTTATCTCCTCCGTGTCCAGCACCAGAAAATGATAACCGGCATACGTTTCGGGTCGATCGCTGGCGATGACGACGGTTTGTCCTACGGTATTGACATACTTGGTCATGACGCTGTTCCGGTAGACCGGATAGCGCGCCAGAATAAGCGCGGCCACCGCTCTTCCGATGTAGTATTCTTCCTCTTCGGTTATATCGGAGAAACTCTTTCTCAAAGCTTTCGAGGTCCGGGTGATCGCCTGCGTATCGTCGGAAGTTAACTTGATCTTGGACAGCGAGCCCAATCCCTCCTGCAGTTGAGCGCATTGAACACCCATCAGCAATATGACGACAAAGCCTGCTCCGACAATCCATTTGGCTGCGGAGTTCATTTGGCGCCTCCGTACTCTCCAAGCTTGCCCTGCATCATGAATTTTCGCAGTTCCTCGGAACTGACTTTCAATTTCAGCATGGCATCAACCCAGGCGAAGCTGACATCCGCGTGCGTCGCTCGGTACTGCTGTTCGACCTGTTTGTTGAATCCCTTCCCGGCCAAAGCCACTTCATTAGCACTGGCCTGAGCCTGCGGCGTTTTCCCCAGAGCGCTCAATCGAAATTTTTTCACGTCCACTGCGCTGCCGTGAATCCACCCCTCGATTCCCGAGGCGGTTCTGACTTTCATCCAGCCTTCCTGGGATCCGATCTGTTCCAACACGGTTCCCGCCCTAAGCACCGCAATGGTGGGAGCATAGAACTTCGGTTCCCTCCTCAGATTGGTGCTTTGGACCTTGACGATCAATGTTTGGGCAATCAGGACCGAAACCGTCACGCACAAAAGTATCCCCGGGATCCTAAGATATCGAAAGGACTTTTTCATCCCGCCTCCTCGCTTTTTCTATTTCAAATCCGCCGGGGCTGAATAATCCAGCCCGCTTTATCTTGTTTTCGCGTCCCGTACAAAGCTTAACGCAAACCGGGAAAGCAAATCAATCTTCCTTCGGTGTCCCGATTGCGGGATCCGTTCCTAATGGGGAAGCGATCTCCATCAACCGATCCTTCAACCTGCAGTTTCGCTTGACGGGCTTATCATTCTTGATGGCGATATGCAGCGCTTTGTAAGATCCCACCACACAGCTCAGTTTCTTCGCCCGGGTCAAAGCGGTATAAAAAAGATTTCGCTGAAGCATGATGTAATGTTGGGTGAGAAGCGGGATAACGACTGATTGGTACTCGCTTCCCTGTGATTTATGAACGGAAACGGCATACGCCAGCACGATCTCGTTCATCTCTTCCCTCTCGTAGGTGAGGACACGACCGTCGAAATCTATCGAGATCCGGAACTGCGGAGGATCGATCTCTTTAACGATCCCGATATCCCCATTGAAAACCTCTTTTTCATAATTGTTGCGGATCTGCATGACCTTGTCTTCTCTTCTTATCTCGCGATTTCCCAATTTTAATCCCTTCGGCTGCGGATTCAACCGCTTCTGCAATTCATGGTTGAGATTATCCACGCCCACCAGCCCCCTGTACATGGGACTGATCACCTGGATCTGGGGGGAGCGTGGATCCAATCCAAAACGCCGGGGAATCCGGTCCTCGCAAAGAGTCATGATTTTTTGGAACGCGGCATCTTCGTTTTCAGCTGAAAGAAAGTAGAAATCGGATTCTTTATCCCCTTTTTCCGGACGGATCAAAGATTTTCCCTGATTGATCCGATGGGCGTTGCTCACAATCAAGCTTCCGTGAGCTTGACGAAATATCTCATCCAATTCGACCACTTCAACCCGGTGGGACGTGATGATTTCATGCAGCAGATTTCCGGGGCCTACGGAAGGCAGCTGATCTTTGTCTCCGACCAGAATCAAACGCATCCAGGGCGGCATGGCTTTGAGCAGATGATACATCAACGGAAGATCAACCATCGAAAATTCATCCACGATCAAGGCGTCACCCGAAAGAGGGCGGTTTTCATCACGCCGGAAACTTCCCAATTTAGGATTGAATTCCAAAGTCCGGTGGATTGTCTTCGCTTCACAACCGGATGCTTCCGCCAGCCGTTTGGCGGCCCTCCCCGTGGGAGCCATCAGCAAAACCAGCCTTCCCCATTTCCGGAAAATCTCCACGACGGCGCGGATGATCGTGGTTTTACCCGTCCCCGGTCCCCCGGTGATCACCAATAATTTTTTTGAGAAGCACTCGGCGACGGCTCGTTTCTGTTTCGGCGAAAAATGGATATCCTCCAGGGATTCGATCACGGAGATCGCTTTGTCGATGTCGAACTGCGGATTATTTAAAGGAACCGCGGACAACTTGACGAGACCTTGCGCCACTTCGTTTTGGGCATGAAAGAAAAAAGGCAGGTAAACCGCCGCGTCTTCTTCGCCTGTTTCAACGATGACGTGTTTTCGGGCCGCCAATTCGGCCAGTGCCTCCCGCACTTTTTCTTCTTCGGCTCCCAGCTCCTGAACGGCACTCTTCAGAAGGTCGGACCGTTTGGAAAAAACATGTCCGTGCTCATTGTCTTTTTCGAGAGCATAGGCGATAAAGGCTTTGATTCGCTCCGGAGACGTTGGGTTCATCCCCAGCTTGAGCGCCATTTGATCGGCGGTTCTGAAGCCGACCCCCCATATGTCATGACAAGCCTGATACGGATTGGTGTTGAGGATCCGAAACGAATTTTTCCCGTACTGCCGGTAGATCCGGGTGGCCAATCCCGTCGATATGTTGTGTTCCTGCAAAAACATGATCAGCTCGCGGATGTCCTCATGCTCCGCCCAGGAATTTCGGATCTCCTTCATCTTCACGGAGCCCAGACCTTCGACTTCCCGAAGCCGGCCCGCCTTCCCGGAAAGAACGGACAACGTCTCTTTCCCGAAACGGCTCACGATGCGCTTCGCCAGAACGGGGCCGATCCCCTTGATCATGCCGGATGAAAGAAATTTTTCGATACCATTCACGGAAGACGGCAGAACCGGAATATAATTGTCCGTCTTGAACTGCTTCCCGAACCGGGGATTGAGTTCCCACTGCCCCTTTACCTTGACAACCTCCCCTGGAGAGAGAGGAGGAAACGTTCCGACGATCGTCCAGAGTTCCTCCCCAACCGGTTTAAATCGGCAAACCGTATAGCCTGTCTCCGGATTGTAAAAAACAATCGATTCAATCGTTCCTTCGATATAATCCATAATGATTTCACCACTGACGGCAGCCGGGGTTTTTCCGAATTCATTATACGCATAAGCCGACCGCCATAACAAGCAGCCTGATACGCAGAACCGCCTAAATCCCCTCCGGATTCCCTTTCCCGCCGATCAGGGGCGCAGTCTCAATATGACGGGGGCGCCCGCTCTAACTCCCAGCCGCGCGGCCGCCGAGCTCCTTCTCAGAGAGATTTCAAGCAATCCCTGGCTCCCTTCCAACACAAACAGCTCCCCCTCGGGAGCCGAAAGATAGTCATGCGAAAAACGAACGATTTCGCTCCCGCCGATCTCCAGAGCAAAGGAACAATCAGGCCCCATCGCCCGAGCAATGGGCCATGCCTCCCTCCATCCGGAAGGGATATTCGTCACCAGATTCCCAAATTTATCGACATACAGAATCCGCCCCGAAAGCCGTTTTGTTCCAAATTCAGGATTGAGAGGAAGGGTTCGGATGAATCCGGCCGCTGAAGCGCCGAATTCGCATAGAGGGACATGGGACGTCAGGTGAGCCGCGATCGGCGCCATCTTATCCCGCGCTTCAAAAGTTCGACTGATTTCAGGCAAAAAATAATCGGGATTGGTGGCGTACCGGAGCTGTTTCAGATTTCCCGCTTCCAGCGCCAAGCTCAACAGTCCATTATTAGGCCCCACGAAAGCGTGCGCGTCGGTTTCCGCCACCAATATTTCCCGTTCGGTGCCCACTCCGGGATCGACGACGGCCAGAAATACCGTCCCCGGAGGAAAAAAACGGCAGGCCGCGTAAAGGACGAAAGCGCCGGCGACGATATCATAGGAGGGGATGCGGTGGGTGATATCCACGGTCATGACCTGCGGATTGATGGAAGCGATGACCCCTTTCAGGGAGGCGACGAAATAATCATCCTCACCAAAATCGGTCAAAAGCGCAATCAGCGGTCGTTGAGGTCCCATGGGCTTCTATTCTAATCGTTGGCTCTCAACCGTGCAAGACGCTCTCATAAACCATTTCTCAAAAACAACATCTTATGCCGTTTGACCTTCCTTTTATATATATTCTCTTACAATACCGGTACCGGCGCGGAGCCGACAGCCGAAAACCACTCTTAACCGGGGATGCCGGTTGACCGGTGCCTTAAATCATGATAATTTTTTTATAATGAAATTTCTTAAAGTATTTTTCAACTCTCTTCTCTGCGGCATCGTCTTCTGCGCCCTCCTGGCGCTTCTCATCCTGGATATCAATATCAATCTGAGCTTTCAGCCTTTGTTCTTCGGCCAGCTGACTCTGTTTCTCATGTTGAGCTACGGCCTGTTGATTACGGGAGCCTTGATTACGGCCTTCTTCATTATCCAGTTTTTTTCGGGGAGGAGACTCAAGATCGCCTTCATTTCTCCCTCCTTTCTCTCCATGAACTTCTCGCTGCTTTTCATCCTCTTTTTCTTGATAGCCCGGGCTAATTATCGTTATTTCGATTCTTTCTTCGATCATGAACTCCGGAATATTTTCAACACCCAATCCCTCGCTCTATTTCTGCTGGTTCTCTTGGGTCCGCTGGTATTTTACAGGTTTCATCATTACAAAAAGAACGTTCTTTTCTATCTTATCTATTTCCTTCTTTTCGGCGCCGGATTTTCCTACCTGGTCTGGAAACGTCTCGACTATTCAGGTCCGGCGGCCCCGACGAAAGTCGCCTATATGGAGGCGAAAAAGATCCGGAACAAGCTGACCGTCATCGGGATGGAAGGCCTCAGCTTCGACTTCATCATCCCTTTGATCGCCGAGGAAAAGCTCCCCAACTTTACATGGCTCCTGGAAGAAGGCTGCTGGGGTAAACTCGAAAGTTTCTCTCCCAACACGCCGATCGTCTTGAATACCTCTTTCAACACGGGGAAATATCCTTCCCAGCACCGCAGGTTGTCGGAAACGGTTTACCGGCTCTTGAATTTCAAGCAATGCATATCCGTTACGCCGCGTTATATTTTTTTCAAACAGCTGACCCGGCTCGGGATTCTGAATATCGAAGTTTCCCCTACTGAATCCCACACCAAAAACATCTGGGAGATTTTTTCTGAAAACGAATCGATATCCCTTCTGAGAGATTGGCCTTACTCCTTCCGCATCGACACTCCCTCTCCTAAGAGCGAAACCCTCCTGAACCAATTTTTCAAGAATCAGATTTTTGAACAAAACGATATTTTCGAAATCGCCAAAAAGGTATTTTATCTCGACGCCGAATTTGAAGAATCCGTTTCCAGGGAAATCGCTGAAACCGATCCGCAGCTGGTTTATTTCCTGTTGAATGGATTGGATACGGTTGAAGCCAATTTTTACAAATACAACTTTCCTTCGGCTTTCGGCGACCTGGAACAGGAAGAGATCAACAAATACAATTCCGTCATCGAGCGCTACTACCAATATTACGATCAGGTGATCGGAAAATATCTGGCATCTCTGAAGGAAGATGAGCTTCTGGTCGTTTATTCTCCACATGGGATCGAACCGCTTCCCTACTGGAAGCGTATCATAGAATGGATTCTGGGAGAGGCTGAAATTTCGGCTTACCATGACAACGCTCCCGAAGGGGTGATTTTCTTCTTCGGAAAAGAGATCATCCACGGAAAAAACATCGAAGGGATGAGACTCATCGATATGGCACCCACCCTGCTCAACTATCTCGGGCTTCCGGTCGGGAAGGATATGGACGGAGTCGTCAACAGCTCCATGCTGCGGCCTGAGTATAAAATCGAGAATCCGGTGCTCTATATTTCTTCTTACGAAGAGATCGACATCAAATCCCCTCAAAAGCAACCTGAAAAATAGATAATGGAGTCATGCTTATCCGCTGAAACGGGACCGCAATCGTTCAACTCGCATCTTTCTGATCAGCGAACGCAGCCGGGTCAACCGATCATTCAAATCCAAAAAATCTCCTTCCGGAAGGATCCCCACGTCTCTGAGAATGATAAGCCGCGCCCACAATTCCCCTGCGGCGGCCTGAGCCGCGGAAATCGAATGGCGGGACTGACGCCGGGTCCGACCTTCACGACCCGCCGCTATGTGCGCGGCGACGGCAACCGCCGAATGTTTTACCGGAATATCCCAACAAATACCGTGGTCTTCCCATCCGCCGGGAAAAAAATGAAAGAGTGAGACAACCAGATCCTTAGCTTGACTCCAACATTCCTGACTTATGCCGTTTATCCTCTCAGTCATATTCTCCTCCTTATTTCAAATAACGAATAAATCCGGAGAAAATCTCATTATTTATGGAGGAGGCAATCGGCCGGATGGAATTACTGGATAATCCTGAGGATGCGTTTCCAGCGGGCTTTAGGAATGAAACTTACAAATTTCGCCAGCCGGTCCTTTACGCCGGTTTTCAAGTAGGCATCTCTTTCCGCGCGATAGGAAAAATAGATCACCCAGGGACGCCCCTTGATGTTTTCCACCGGAAGAAATCCCCAGTAGCGGCTGTCCGCACTGTTATCCCGATTGTCTCCCATGACAAAACAGTGTCCGGGAGGAACCACAATCGGGCCATAATTATCCCTGATAAAATCGTCGTAGCGGTAGTACTCGTCTTTGGAATAGACCTGGTCATCGCTGTGGACCTTATAATTCTCAACGATCGGGCTGTCGTTGATATAGACCTGTTTATCCTTGATCTCTACTTTTTCGCCTTGTTTGGCGATAACGCGTTTCACAAAGTCTTTGTTGAGTTCATTGGGATATTTGAAGACGAGGATGTCATGGCGTTCGAATTCCTTCCTGGGAAGAATTTTTCCTTCCCAGGAAAAGGCCGTGTTGGCGTAAGCGAATTTATTCACCAGCAGAAAATCTCCGACCAGCAGCGTCGGTTCCATGGAGCCGGTAGGAATTTGAAAAGCTTGAACCACGAAAGTCATGACAAAGAAAACGAAAATCGCGGTTTCGGCGATCAATTCAAAATATTCACGAAAAACACTTTTTTCCCGTTTCTGTTTTTTTTTGGTCATTTTTATCCATATACGAATATGACACTATATCCGAAAACAGGAAAATCATCAAGTCTGATTATCCCTGCCTCCCCCTCAGCGGGGCCTTCATGATTTGACGTTTTTCGCTTTCGGTACTATTGTTATTTTATGAATTTCACCCTTTTCGGATATCCGAAAACCGGGAAGACCACCCTATTCAACCTTTTAACGGGAGCCGGGATCCCGATTGAAACCTACTCCTCCGGAAAACAAGAACCTCATATCCGCTCCTGCGCGATCCCGGATCCGCGTTTGGATCTCCTCCATAGTATATATCCCGAAAAGGTGAAGAAAAATACGGCGATCGATTACACGGACCTGGCCGGGATGGCCTTCGGTCAGGTCAAAAACGCATCCTACATCAGCCACCTAAAGAAAGCGGACGGTTTGACTCATGTCGTCCGTGCTTTTCACGACGATACGTTCTCCGGCACATCGAACCGCGTCGATCCCGCCGGAAATATCCTTTCGATGGAAGAGGAACTCCGGCTCATCGATCTGATTTCAATCGAATCCCGCCTTGAAAAACTTGAAAAAGAAGCACGCCGGGGAATCCAAACGGGAGGCGAGCGGGAGCAAAAACTCATGCATGCGCTTCGCGGACATCTGGAAGCCGGACGGTCTCTGAGAGAGGTGTCCCTCCTTCCCAGCGATGAAAAGCTGATACGCAGCTATGCCTTCCTCAGCCGAAAGCCGTTGATGCATATCATCAATATCGACGAATCGGATATCGCAGGCCCCGATCACCCGGAAAAATTCAGCGCGATTTCAGGACCCGACACTACGATCCTTCTCTTCGGATTGAAAATCGAAACCGAAATCCTTGAGCTGGATACCGCCGAAAGAGATATTTTCCTTAAAGAATACGGTCTGAAGGAGCTCAGCCTTCCCCGATTTCTCAAAGCTTCCTATGACCTTATGAACCTGGTGACGTTTTATACCATCGGAAAAGAAGAGATCAAAGCCTGGCCCATCGAAAAGGGCACTTCCGCTCTGTTGGCCGCCGGGAGCATCCATTCCGATATCCAGCAGGGTTTCATACGCGCTGAAGTCATTTCCATGACCGAACTGCTGCGGTACGGTTCTCTGCAAAATGCCAAGCAGCACGGAGCCGTACGCTTGGAAGGAAAAGAATATCCGGTTTGCGACGGAGACGTCATCTATTTCCGGTTTTCCAAATAACATGAAGAGACGGCAATCGAGCCGATCCTTTCCCGCCGATGATCGAAATAAATAGACGGATACTTTCGTCTTGCTTATAATGTTGTGATCATGAAACGCTTATTCACGATAACCGCTTCCGATGAACGCTCACAGGCCCGCAGCGGTATCATCCATACCGCGCACGGCCCCATAGAAACCCCCGCTTTCGCTCCCGTGGCCAGCCAGGGGGCGGTGAAAAGCCTAACCCATGATCAGGTCCGGCGGCTCGGAGCGCAGCTCATTCTGGTAAACGCTTATCACCTTTTTCTCCGCCCCGGGTTGGACGTCATCCACTCTCAGGGTGGAATACACTCCTTTATTTCATGGGAAAAGCCCATCCTTTCCGACAGCGGCGGTTTTCAGATCTACAGTCTCTCTCCACTGGTCAAAGTCAAGCCGGATGGAGTGCAGTTCTCTTCTCATCTCGACGGCACCAAGTTTTTTCTCTCCCCCGAGGACGTGATCGATATCCAATTAAAGCTGGGGACAGACATCCTCATGCCGCTGGACCGATTCCCTCCCTACCCCTCCTCAACTGAGGTCGTCAGGGACGCCGTGGATCAAACTACGCTGTGGGCGCAGCGTTCGCGGGAACATTTTCTTTCCCGCCGCTCCGGACAGCTGCTCTGGGGAATAAGTCAGGGAAGCGTAATCTGGGACCTGAGAAAACGAAGCATCGAAGACTTGATGAAAATCGATTTCGATGGATACGCCCTCGGCGGACTCGGGATCGGAGAGCCGAAATCGCAATTCATGGAAACGGCGGAACGCGCCTGCAGCCTGCTTCCGGAAGACAAACCCCGTTATCTTATGGGGATCGGTTACATCGAAGACATCCTCCAGGCAGTGGAGAGAGGAGTGGATTTTTTCGACTGCGTCCTGCCGACACGAAACGCCCGCAACGGAACTCTCTTCACCTCCCAAGGCAGGATCGTCATCAAAAATAAAAAATACGAACGGGATTCCCGCCCTTTGGATGAATCCTGCAACTGCTATACATGCCGCCATTTTTCCAGGGCCTATCTGCGGCATCTCTATGAGAGAGACGAGATAGGATCGGCGGTTTTGAACACCATCCACAACTTGCATTTTTATCTTGACATCTTCACTAAAATTAGGCAAGCTATTCAATCTAATACCTTTCATCAATTAAGAGGTACTTTAGCAATCCAAAAAAGAGACGGTCAACGATGATATTAGGAACTTTACTAACTTTCAATCAACAAGCCCCGGCGCCCGCTCAGGGACAGGGCAACTTGTTGCAGCTGCTTTTTCCATTTATTCTGGTTTTCGTTATTTTTTACCTGCTCATTATCCTTCCTCAACGCAAAAAGCAAAAGAAACACCAGGAGATGGTGGAGCAGCTTAAATCCGGAGATAAACTCGTAACCACGGGAGGCATTTTCGGAACAGTTATGGGAGTGCAGAAAGATCGAATCGAGCTCAAAATATCCGCCAACACCAAAATCGACATCACAAAAAGTGCGGTCGGAGTCATCCTTGGCGATAAAAAAGAAGAAAAGAAATAAGCCGCCGACTCCATAACTCTAATCACACGTATAATTAAAGGTTAAACATTAGAAGATCGATATGAACAAAAAATTACGCTGGAAATGCATTCTCGTTCTCGCGGTCATCGCTTTATCCGTCTTTCTTTTCTATCCCCCCGGAGAGAAGATCAATCTGGGATTGGATCTGCAGGGAGGGATGCACCTCGTCCTTCAAGTCATGACGGATGACGCCATAACCAATGAGACCGACCAACAGGTCCTGAGATTGGGCGAGCTACTCGATAAAGAGGATATCACCTACGAATCCATCACCAAATCGCTCGATCGGATCGGTGTCTTTTCGCTTACGGGCTATGACTCCGAACAAGCCGGCCAGCTTCGGGATATCATCGACGACTACTTCGGCGAATGGGACACTTCCTTCTCCGCAGAAAACGTCAGATTCACCATCAAAAACCAGGTCGCAACCTATTTGCGGGAACAGGCCGTCATGCAGTCGCGTGAGACCATCGGAAATCGTGTTGACGAATTGGGCCTTTCCGAACCGACGATTCAGCGCCAAGGACTTGCGGGAGACAAGATCATCGTTGAACTTCCCGGCGTTGAAGATCCCGACAGAGTCAAAGAGATACTGAAAACCACGGCTCTGCTGGAATGGCGTCTGGTCAAGGGAGGACCGGGCAACAGCCGTGAAGAACTGCTCAGTCAATACAACGGCGAACTCCCCGCCGATCTTGAAATAATGCAGGGAGATACGGTGCGATCAAATGGAAAATTCTATATCGTCACCCGTGTTTCCCCATTTGTCGGCAAAGATTTGCGAACAGCCCGCCGCTCCATGGACGAATGGAACAATCCGGCGGTTTCTTTTTCCTTTAATCCCGAAGCCGCCAAACGATTCGCCACCTTCACCGAAGAAAACATTGGAAATCCGCTGGCAATCATTCTCGATCACAAGATCCAGGTCGTTGCGACCATCGAAAGCCGCATCCCCGATTCGGGGATCCTTCGCGGAAATTATTCGGCGGAAGATGCCGAGGACATTTCCCTGGTCCTTCGCGCCGGCGCTCTGCCCGCGAATATCGTCTATCTAGAAGAACGGACCATCGGACCCTCTCTCGGCGCCGATTCCATTCGCAAGGGATTTCGAGCCATTCTTATCGCCTTGATTCTGGTGCTTGTATTCATGGTCTTCTATTACAAGGCATCCGGCGTCAATGCCGTCATCGCCTTGGTTTTCAACGTCCTGATCCTGATGGGCGCGCTGGCGTATTTCAAGGCGAGTCTGACATTGCCGGGCATAGCGGGGATTATCCTGACTATCGGCATGGCGGTGGACGCCAACGTTCTCGTATTCGAGCGCATCCGGGAGGAACTCACTCAGGGAAAAAGCGTTCTGAGTTCAATCTCCTCCGGATTTTCCCGGGCATTCCGTACTATTCTGGATGCCAATGTCACAACCATCATCGCCGCCGTCTTCCTTTTTCAATTCGGAACCGGGGCGATTCGTGGATTTGCCATCACGCTTATTATCGGCATCACGGCCAGTATGTTTACAGCGGTTTTTGTTTCAAGACTGATATTCGACCTTTCACTAGCCAACAAAAAAAAGGTCAAAAAGTTGAGCATATAAAATGCAGATATTTAAACAACCCAATTTCCAATTCATGAAGTACAAGTTCATCGCTCTTTCCGTTTCCGCCATCGTCATTCTAGCAGGGCTGATCAATATCTTCTGGGGCAAAGGATTGAATCCCGGGATCGATTTCGCCGGTGGAACACTTATTCGGGTTATTTTCAATAACGAAGTTCCCATCTCCGAGGTCAGACAAGCTTTGAGCGATGCCGGTATCGAGAACAGCCGCATTCAGGAACTTGAAAATTCACGGCGTGAATACATCATCCGTACCATGCAGGCCTCGATCGATGAGCAGTCGCAAGAAGAAATGGATGCCCACGAGATCATCGGCAACCTGGTCGTTTCCGCTCTCAGAGGGCCGGAAGAATCCTCCTCTCTGGAAAAAGGGCTTTCGGATCTCAACAGTATCGATGACAGCACTCTGTCTCTGCTGCTTATGGACAAATACCCCAACACCTCGCAGGAAACCGCCGACGCAATCATTTCTCTCCGTAAATCTCCAGGCTATCACGGCATCATCTCTTCGTTTGAACAGTTGGCCGACGACGGGATAGATGCGGAAGTTATCGAATTCCTTAAGACTAAAGCCTTTCTGAGCCGCTTAGCGGTCTTGAACCGCGAAACCGTGGGACCTCAGGTCGGAAGGGATCTTCGACGCAAGGCCACGCAGGCGACCATATGGGCGTTGTTCGGCATGCTGATCTATATCGGCATCCGTTTTAAATTCGCCTACGGCGTTTCCGCCATTCTCACACTCGGCCATGATGTGCTGATTACACTCGGAATGTTTTCCTTCACCGGCCGTGAAATCAACCTTCCCGTTATCGCGGCCGTTCTTACTATTGTCGGATATTCCTTGAATGATACCATCGTTATATTCGATAGGGTCCGCGACAACTTGAAGATCCTTCGCAAGCTCTCATTCGGAGGGATTCTCGACACCAGCATCAACCAGACTCTCAGCCGTACCATCATCACTTCCGGAACCACTTTCCTTACCGTTGCCGCACTCTTGATTTTCGGAGGCGATGTCATCAATGATTTTGCCTTCACCATGATCATCGGAGTCATCACCGGAACCTATTCATCCATCTATCAATCCTGCTCTATGCTTTATTTTTGGAAGAAAATATTTAAGCCTAAAAAAGGTATGGGAAAATGAATATTTTGTACTTGTCAAATATCACATTTTCCTTTATACTCTTATTTTAAATTCTGATATATCAAGAAGAGGTAAAACAAAATGGCTGAAAATGTTAAGCCGAAGGAAAAGACTCAAGCTCCAGATATTTTCAGAGACTCTTTCATCGTCCCTGAAAAAGGACGGGGCAGAAAAGCTCTTGCCTTCCCTCTTGCCTTTCTCATCCACGCATTTCTCATTGTCCTCATGATTGTTATTCCCCTGCTCAGCACATCGAACCTCCCCACTGTTGAAGTTTACAGCGCGTTTCTTGCGCCGCCGCCGCCGCCGCCACCACCGCCGCCGCCTCCGGCTAAGAAGCGTTCAAGTTCCAGTTCACGCACCCGTATTAAACCAGTCCAAGCTCGTGCAACCGTTCAGCCCGGTCAGCTTGTCGCTCCGGTAGAAATTCCTGATGAAATCGCAGAAGAAGAACTTTCCGACATTGGGATCGAAGGTGGAGTCGAAGGTGGAGTCGAAGGTGGAGTCGTCGGTGGAGTCCTTGGTGGAGTCGTCGGCGGAGTATTGGGTGGAGTTGTCGGTGAAGTCGAAGCTCCTGTTCGTGCAATCGGTGAGATCAAACCTCCCCGTTTGGTCAAATCCGTGGATCCCATGTATCCTGAAATCGCAAGACAAGCTCGTGTGGAAGGCGTCGTTATTATCGAAGCCACCACCGATATTTATGGGCGTGTCCAGAGGGTTAAAGTCCTCCGGTCCATCCCGCTTCTCGATCAGGCTGCCATCGATGCCGTCCGTCAGTGGGTTTATGAACCCATGATCATCAACGGCCGTCCCCGAGGGGTTATATTCACGGTTACCGTACGATTTCAATTAAAATAATGAAAAGCTTTCAAATGGCTTTCGAGAATTAAAGGAGGTACTTAAAATGCAATTTGGTCTGATTGAAATGTGGCAGCAGATGGGAGGAGTGGCAAAAACGGTCGCCATCACGCTGATCTTACTCTCTATCATCTCCATCTATCTATTATTTGAACGACAGTTCGTTTATTCCAGAGCTAAAAGAAAATCCAAACAGATCGCTCCCAAGATCGCTGATCTGCTTAAAAACGGAAAAATTTCTGATGCCTTGACTCTTTCCACGAAGAAAGAATACAAGGGAAGCCATTTGGCCAGAGTTTCGGCCGCCGGCATCAAGGAATTTTTGGAAGGCAGAGAAGCTAATCTCAGTATGGAAGAGCAGCTCGCTACCGCCCAACGCGGATGCGATCGTGCCAACAATGTTTTCCAGCAGGAACTCAATAGAGGCCTGAGCGTTCTCGCGACGATCGCGACATCCTCACCCTTTATTGGTCTGTTTGGAACCATTTTCGGTATCATCAATGCTTTCCGTGGCATGGCTCTTACCGGATCCGGTGGAATCGGCGCGGTTGCCGGTGGTATCGCAGAGGCGCTTATCACGACCGCTTTTGGAATCGGTGTGGCTATTATCGCTCTCTGGTGCTACAACGTCCTCAACACCAAGGTTGAGACTTTCGGCGCCGAGATGGAGAATACGTCATCTGAAATCATCGATTTCTTCGTGAAAAAGTCCAAGTAAAGAGAATATCATCCTTTTTGCAAATATAATTTAAAAGAGGTAAAGATGGGTTTTTCAGTCAGTACCGGAGGTAAGAAAGAAGTCAAGTCTGAACCCAATGTCGTCCCCCTCTGTGATGTTCTCCTGGTACTTTTAATTATCTTCATGGTCGTCACACCTCTGGTTAAAAAAGGCGTAGATGTCAAGCTCCCCACTGCACTCAATACCATTGACATGCCCGAAAATCCTGAAGTTGTGCTTTACATCAAAAAAGATGCCAGCATGTGGGTCAATGAAGAACAAGTCACCTTGGATTCCTTGCAGCTCGCTCTCGAAGACGCTCTCATGAGCGCCAGCGATAAGAAGCTCTATCTAAGAGCCGACATGGAGCTCGAATACGGAAATGTGGTCGATATCATTGGTGTCATTCAGAATGCCGGCATCGATATGATCGGGATCATCGCAGATAAGAAAACAGGAAGAGCCGACTAGCGGTCTCAGTATTGACTTAATATCTATCTCTTTGAATCAGCTGTTAAGGGGTAAGGTAAGGTGTTTTTCGACGCTTTCCTTACCCCTTAATTTTATTCCAAGATATTTCTCGCTTATCTCACAACTCTCCATACAGAAATAGACACGTATATTCTTCCCCCCTTTTTGCCTTATCCAATTAACCATTTTCTCATACATTATCGTTCTTCTCGGCTTGAAATATCTATATTTGCCATCCAGCCCCTTGATGAATTCTTCATATATGATCCCGCTTTCCGGAAACCTTCTCTTAATAACGTTCTTTAGGGCGGGAGGGAATCTCAAGCTGCCGATACTTATCCAGGCTATATTTTCGGATGCTATATGACGAGACAGCTCTTCCATAACCTCTTTATACTCCTTCTCCCATTCACTATAGTAGATTACGGGGTCGAAGTGGAATGCCACCTTGTATCCCCTCTCCGTCACCCGGCGTGCCGCTTGTATGCGCTCGCTTACGGAGGGAGCTCCGTGTTCCTCGGCCTGAGCACACCTCCTTGAATTCAATGACCATGCAATAATAATATTTTCGGCTGGATCAAGACTCATAAGATTGTCGATATTAGTCGTTTTTGTCTTAAGCTCAAGATAAGCCATGGGCCAATCGCGAAAAAAATCAATCAGCTCAACGGATCTTTTCGTAATATGATCCACAGCCAGTGAATCCCCCAGTTCTCCCGTTCCGATACGAATCCTTCTCCCCCGATTTTCCGACAAAAAATCTTTCAGCTGCCTCCACAGGTCCGCTTTGTTTACGGGAATCGTAATGAGAGGGTGTTCCATATAGAACTGCAGAATACAATAACTGCAGTCCATAGGGCAGTTCAAATCGAGGTTTATCACGTAATAATTGCATCCGAGATAGCGCGGCGTACATGGACACGGTTTTACAAAATCCCCTTTTTGCCGATTAATCAATACGCATTTCTTTGCGCTCGCCACCGGATCCTCACTTCGCTTAAAATATCGTGCGATTTCACTTTGATCTTCAATCAACCTCACCGGCACATTCGGAATCCTCGCCAGTATCTCCTGCGTGTTATATAGATTGCGAACGGCCCGCTCGACAAATACCATCTCTGGAATAAATTTTTTTTCATCCATTGCAAAGGAACCCGATCATCTCTTTAAATTCTTTTCTATTCCCTAATTCGGACAACGCCTTCAGATTATCCCGCATATCTTCCATCTTTCCGATTTTCATTTTTATCGATATGTCATTCTCTTCAAAATATTCCGAGGGAATAAAATCGATATCTTCCGGCCAACCGATATTATTCAGGGTCTCTTCCACTCTTCTTTTCCATGAATAATATTCCGGATACCTAAGGGCCTTGAGTATAAGACGTATTTTTTCCGATTTCTGCACGGGAGACATTTGATCCATTCGCAAGACTTCCCTTATTTCTCGCTTCCTCATCACCTCGGAACCACTCACTCCCCCACGTTTTGCCACGTCGTACAGATCCTCACACAATTCGCGTATCTTGTTTCCACCAAGCGGTTCCAGCAACGGCAATATTTCTTTTCTCTCCTCCTCGCCCAATTCCGATAGTGCGGTCAGAGCTTGACGCGGAAGGTTTTTTTCCATCACCACGACTTGTACCTCAGGTTCCAATTCATAAAACGAAAGGTAATTGTCGAGCGCCCATTTAGCGGAAGCCAACCCCAGAAGCGGATTGATATCCTTGATAAGTTCGCTTTCTTCCATTCCGAAACCTTTGAATTTCGCCAATACCCAAGCTTTTTCCAATTCATTGAAGGGACGAACGACGGCATTCTCCTCTACGGCCTTTCGAAAAAGCGTGCGATCCCCGCTTGTTTCATCGATCAGGACAAAAAATCTTTTATCCGACAACCTTCGACAAACCTGCAGCCTTCTCCATCCGCAAACCACGATGAAACCGTCTGCTCCCGGTGCGACGATAGGCGGGTTGATCACTCCGACTGTTCGGATGGACCTCTCCAAGCGGCCGGAGTTTCCATGTCCGGGGATAAAGAATCTTTTATCTTTATATGCTATTTCCCTATGTTTCAATTTTGTTAATTTCATGCTCTTACTATAATTGAAACGCTCATCTCGCGCAAAGTTCTTCAGGATAAATGATGATTCTGGTTATTTCCCCCCGCTTCTGCTAAGTTATGCATGTTGGTTATCCATGAAACGAGATCGCTCCCTTTTTCGTCCTTATCCCATAAAGGGTTTCCATTCTGAAAAAGCCGTATTTATTCCCGTCGATTCTCCTTCCGGTTTCATTGGAAAACATCTTCATTCCATCGCCGTACGACATAAGTCAACTCCTTTCGGTCATCTGTTTCATATCCCGAATGCGAGTGTTCTCTATCAATGCATGGGCGCTCCTTCTGCCGTGCTTAATCTTGAAAGGCTCATCGCTTCCGGCGCCAAAGATATCCTGATGCTTGGATTTTGCGGCGCTTTTTCTCCGGAGCCGTGTATCGGAGACTGCATCATCGCCGCAAATGCCGTCTCTGATGAAGGCACATCCCCGCATTATCTACCTGGACGATCCGCATTCTCCCCTTCTCCCAAGTTACAGCGCCACATGGAATCCATTCTGAATTCACGCCAAATCAAGTTTCATCGCGGCTCGATCGTTTCAACCGATGCTCCTTTTCGCGAAACTCCGGCTTGGATGGAAGACAGCCGCCGACGCGGCGCCGACTTTGTCGATATGGAAGCTTCGGCCGTTTATGCCCTTGCGGAATTCCACGGTATCCATGCCGCCGCACTCTTGCTTGTCAGCGATAGACTAACCGACCGAGAACACTTTCATGGATTCGGTTCGCTTAGACTATCCCGTCGGATCAAACAATGTTTTTTGCCTTTTCTCATGGCATGAATCCTCCCCACACCCCCCATTCCCCCTTATCAATCCGACAGCATCATGGACTTAGACGAATAAGAAGCTTATAATGGATGAGTTTATGAACTCCGCATATAATGACAACCGCGATCGGAATCGCTGTCTGCCTGCGGGATACCGGTTCAAATCCCATATTTTATGAAAAGGCGGTCGACCATGAAACCTAAGATCCTTCTCACGCATCGACTTCTTCCCGAAGCCATGGACATCCTTGCCGACAACTTTGATTATGAACTGGCGACATCGAAGCCGATTCTGGAAAAATCGGAGTTTATCGTCAAAATCCGAGACAAATCAGGCGTTCTCTCTTTGCTGGTCGATCAAATCGACCGTGAAGTTATCGATGCGGCCCCCGAGCTTAAAATCATCGCCAACTGTGCAGTCGGTTTTAACAATATCGATACCGCGTATGCATCGGAGAAAGGCATCATGGTCACCAACACTCCGGGAGTACTGACCGATACCACCGCTGATCTTACTTGGGCGCTCATCCTTTCCGTTGCCCGCCGCATCCCGGAATCCGACAGATATACCCGCGCTCTGCGTTTCAAGGGATGGGAGCTGGATCTCATGCTGGGACGCGACATCACCGAAAAACGGCTTGGCATCGTCGGAATGGGACGCATCGGCCGCGCGGTCGCTCTTCGCGCCCAACCGTTCCGGATGGAGGTGGTTTATACCGATCCCCATCCTCTCGATATCAGCGAGGAGCAAACCCTTAAAGCTTGCCGCTTACCTCTTGACGAACTGCTGGCGACTTCAGACGTGGTATCGCTTCATTCCACACTCACTCCGGAAACACACCATCTCATATCGTCCGAGCGCTTGGCGCTTATGAAGCCGGGATCTATATTGGTCAATGTTTCCCGGGGACCGGTCGTGGATGAGTCGGCTTTGGCCGCCGCGCTTGCCGAAAAAAGGATATGGGGAGCAGGCCTCGATGTATATGAACGCGAACCCGCTATCGAGGAAGCCCTGATCGGACTGGATAACGTCGTTCTGCTGCCTCATATAGGAAGCGCCAGCATCCAAACCCGGCTCAAAATGTCGATGATGGCTGTTTCCAACCTCATCCAAGGACTGCGGGGATTGAAGCCGGACAATCTCGTGAAGTGAAGGACGGATTTTCCCCATTCCATTCACAAAACCATTGCTCTCTTCGTTTCATTTCTTTTGAGGCGATAAATCGATTTCGCCATCCATGCTTCCCGTTCGATATCCCTGCAGGTCCAACGCGACAAAGACATAGCCCAGATTCCTGAATCCGCGGATGATCCTTTCTCTATATTCAACCGCGCAAACCCTTGCAATTTGTGAAGGTTCCACCTCGATGCGGGCACAATCCCCATGATCCCTCACCCTCACTTGCGCAAAATCCCAGCCCCGAAGCATGTCTTCGGCTTGATTCACACGCTCCAATCGATGTTTCGTTAGAATCGTATGATAAGGAATCCGAGATGCCAGACATGCCATGGATGGTTTATTCCATGTCGGCAGCCCCACAGCGCGAGAGATCATGCGAATATCCTCCTTCCCCAGTTCCGCGTCACGCAGGGGAACGTGGATGCCCAATTCCTCCGCCGCCCGCGCACCCGGGCGATAATCCCGCACATCATCCGCATTGGAGCCTTCCAAAACCGCCTTTATGTTTTTCTCGGCCGCCATGTTTTTCAAACGCTTAAAAAGCTTTTTTTTACAAAGGTAACATCGTTCAGGAGTGTTTCGTATGAATTCACCGTCATCCAGCTGGTCGATCTCCACTATGGAAAAACGAACCCCGAGACGCTCTGCCAGTGCCCGGGCTTCATCGATTTCTCTCTGCGGATGCAGATCCGACTTCACGGTCACCGCCCAAACCCCTTCCCCGAGCACTTCATTTGCTGCGGCCAACAGAAGCGAGCTGTCTACGCCTCCTGAAAAAGCCACCAGCACGCGATCCAACTCGACCAGACGCTTCTTGAGCTTTTCGTATTTCCCCCATACTTCCCGAGGGATACTCGCTTTATGGGAATCCATTCCGCTCACTTACCCGCCTTTTTTTTAGGAGACGCTTCCCACTCGGCCGCAAGCTCTGTGACTTTATGCACGAAAACATCGACGATTTCATCTTCCGGGAAATGTCCGACAATCTTTCCGGCTTTAAATATCACGCCTTTTCCTTTTCCGAAGGCAACTCCGATATCGGATTCCTTGGCTTCCCCGGGGCCGTTGACCATGCATCCCATGACGGCGACCGAGAGAGGAACCGTCAACGTTTCGAGCCTCTTTTCAATCCGCCCGGCCAGATTGATGAGATCCACTTCACAGCGCCCGCACATGGGACATGAGATGATATTCGGGCTCCTCTGCCGCAGCCCCATACTGGAGAGGATAAGAAAAGCCGTTTTTACTTCCCGTTCCGGTGAAGCCGTCAGCGAAACGCGTATGGTGTCCGCCAATCCAAGATACAGAAGCAGAGCCAATCCCGCGGATGATTTAACGGTTCCCGGAATCATTCCCCCCGCTTCGGTTATTCCGGCGTGAAATGGGTAATCGACTTCTTCAGCCAGCAGCCTGGACGCACGCACGCTCCGTCCGATGTCCGAAGCCTTCAAGGATATTTTGATGGAGGAATAATCCAGCCTTTCCAATATACGAACATGCCCGAGGGCGCTCTCCGCCATCGCCTCGGCCGTAGCGCCTCCATGTTTATTGAGCAGATCCTTTTCAAGAGATCCAGCGTTGACGCCGATCCTGATCGGAACACCTTTCTCCTTGGCTGATCGCACGACGTCTTTGACTTTAGCTTCGCCGCCGATGTTTCCTGGATTGATACGCAAGCCGTCCACTCCCTGTTCCAGAGCCTCCAATGCCAGCCGGTGATCGAAATGGATGTCGGCGACAATCGGAATCGACGTATTCCTCCGGATACGGCTCAGGGCAAGGGCGGCATCCCGATCCGGAACCGCGAGTCGAACGATCTCACACCCGGCTTTCTCCAAACGCCTGATTTGCGACAATGTGGCCCGCACGTCACGGGTGTCGGTTTTGGTCATTGACTGAACAACGATAGGGGCACCTCCTCCTATCGGGACATCTCCCAGCATGATTCGGCGCGTCCGCCGCCGTCCGATATCCGGGATAGGGGGATGGTTTGGATTCATGGGCTTTTATTATAGGCCAGGAGACGATTTATGAAAAGCCGTCACGTATCAAAATAAATAATGACACGATCCCTCTTCAGCGGGACACGTCGAAAATCCTTGAGCCTAAAACGGAACAAGCGACTGCCATCCGTTGGGCAGTCGTTTTACGACGTCGTTGAGAATGACGAAGACGATCAAAAAGATAAAGATCGCGAATCCGATCTGCATGATGATCTGCTTCAGTCTCGGACTGAAATCACGCCGGAATATTCCTTCCAGAATCAAAACCAGGATTTGTCCTCCGTCCAAAACCGGGATCGGAAACAGATTGATTACGCCCAGCTGCAGGCTGATGAGCGCGATCCAACTCATCAAAGCGATGAGTCCCATGCGGAAAGCGGTATAGGATAGATTGGCAATCTCGATAGGGCCTCCCAATTGTTTGGTGGATCCCTCTCCGGTCATCAAGTCCTTCAGAAAATCGACGACCAAAAAAATCAATTTGACATTCTCACGAATACTTTCCCCGAATGCGGCAAAAAAACCATATTTTTGTTCTTCCGCTTCAACGGTATGAGCAATGCCTATCTCACCGGTGGCCCCTTTGCGGCGGGGTGTGATCGAGAGAGAGAGATTTTCTTCCCCTCTTTTCACAAGAAAAGTCAACTCATTATCCGGATTTTCCTGAATAATCTGAAGGAATTGATTGAAGTATACCGGTCGGTCATCGATGGCCAGGATGACGTCTCCCGGCTGAAGTCCCGCTTTTTCCGCCGGCGTGTTCTGCATCACCATTTTTACCTGTGTTCTGATTTTACCCAGAAATCCTGCATACCCCATTTCATACCGAGTCCGGCTTTCCGTCAGTAGATCGATTCTAAGGATTTGGTTACCCCTCCGGATATCGATCTCAATGGTTTTTTCAGGCTTGGATCCAACCGCCAATTCGACTTCGCCCCAATTTTTGGTTTCTTTTTCGTTGATGGCCATAATCTCATCATCGATCCGGAGTCCGGCCCGCGCCGCCGGAGAGTCCGTCTCGATCCATCCGATAACCGGAGGCTGCGACTGGTATAGAGGGACCAGGGCGCCCACCATGTTGATAACCGCCATCAGGACAATCGCCAGAACGACATTCATCAAAGGCCCCATGAAAATAACCAGCAGACGCTGCCACCTTTTAGCGGCATGAAAATCTCCGGGCTGGGGAGGTTTCTTTTGTTCCAGGGCTTCTTCTCCAGGGAACTTGACGTAGCCGCCCATAGGAATCAAGCTGATGCGATAATCCGTATCGCCTTTTTTGAATCCTATCAACCGCTTTCCGTAGCCGAATGAAAAGACATCGACGCGAATCCCAACCAGCTTCGCCATGAAGAAATGACCGAATTCGTGCACGAACACGAGAATCCCGAAAACCAGGATGAATGCAAATATCGTTCCTATGATAGAGCCCATATTAATACCTTCGTTTCAACAAATTCCGGGTTTCGATTCTGGTCGCCCGGTCGATTTCCAATATTTCTTCCATGGATGCTGCCCGGCATTTTTTATGCCCATCCATTGTGAAACTCACAATCTCGTCAATATCCACAAATTTTATCTTCTTTTCAAGGAAAGCGTCAACCGCGATTTCATTCGCTGCGTTGAGAACCACCGGCAGGCTGTCTCCTTCAAAAAGAGCCGTCAGCGCCAGATCGAAGAGCGGAAACTGCTTTTTCTTTATCCTGGCAAATTCCAATTCTCCCAAACCGCCGAGATCCAGTGAGGGCGGAACGCCCCGCCGGCGGGAAGGATAAGTCAAAGCGTACTGGATGGGTATTCTCATATCGGTTTGGCTGAGCTGCGCGAGAATCGAACCGTCGGTCCATTCGACCATTGCGTGGACCACGCTCTGGGGATGAATCAGAACGTCCAGCTTGTTTGGTTCCAGATCGAACAGCCACCTCGCTTCGATCAGTTCCAATCCTTTATTCATAAGGGTGGCGGAATCGATCGTCACCTTCATTCCCATCTCCCAGCGGGGATGATTCAAGGCGTCTTCGAGAGCGATTCCCCCCCATTCTTCTTTGGGAGTCCGCCAAAAAGGGCCTCCGGATGCCGTCAGAATCACCCGTTTGACATCGTGCTCCCGCGCCCTGTTCAAACATTGAAAAACACCGCTGTGCTCACTGTCGACGGGAAGGATCTGTGCTCCGGATTCAGCCGCCTCTTTTCTGATCAAAGCCCCCGCCGCAACCATGGATTCCTTATTGGCCAGAGCGACCCTCTTCCCGGCCCGTACGGCGGCCACGGTTGGCCGCAGCCCGTTGATCCCGGTTATGGCCGATAGCACGATGTCGTTTTCTTCAAAAGCCGCCACTTCAACGGCGCCTTCCTGACCATGAACGATCCGCGCTTCGGAATTCCGGACAGCCTCGGCGGCGGATCGAATATCCTCCTCCCTTTCCACGGAGACAATGATAGGTCGGTATTTTTCAACCTGTTTCCGAAGCAGCTGAATATTTCTCCCGGCCGCTAAACCGACAACACGATATTCAGGCCCCAATCTCTCAATGACATCGAGAGCATTGCGTCCGATGGAGCCGGTGGATCCGAGGATGGAAATATTCTTCATGTCTGGCCCTAAATCCGCCTACAGCCCCAAGAGCAAAAGAAGATAGTAAAATGCGGGCACTCCCATGATCAGACTGTCCACCCGATCCAGGAATCCTCCATGGCCGGGCAGCAGTCCGGACGAATCCTTCATCTTGACCGCCCGTTTGAACAAAGATTCCAAGGGATCGCTGAACTGAGCGATAAGATGAGCGAGAAAAGCGATCAACACCGCATTCCCCATGGCCATATGCGGGAGCAGGAGGCATTGCGCGATCATCCCCGCCAGTACGGCTGAAGCGGATCCGCTGATCGCGCCTTCCCAGGTCTTATTGGGACTCGCCTGCGGGGCTATTTTGCGCTTCCCCCATTTTTTCCCGACGAGGTAAGCTCCGGTGTCCCCCACGAAAATCACCGCCAGGATAAAATAGACATATTCCGGTCCCATTTCTTCTCGCAGCGTGAAGATATAATTCAACGTGAAGCTTAAGTACAGCGGACCGAAGTATGTCAAAGCGATGGACTCCGGAAAATGGATGACTTTTTCCGCTTCATCGGTTGTTACCACATAGACGATAACACCGACCATAAGACTGACGAAAAGCGCAACGGCCAGCGACAGCGCCTCCACAAAGAAGGATGCGCTGATAATCAGGGCGATCGCAAATCCGAGTGTTTTATTCGGATAAATTCCTTTCTTGTTGGGAAGGTTGTAGAATTCGATAAGCGCAGCGATGATGATCGCTTGGATTACCACGAAATAGGCCAAGGAAGGCAAATATTGGATGCTGACGAAAACCATGCTCAAAAGAACAATGGCGGTGAGGGTTCTTTTACGAAAATTCATTCTTCTCCTTTAGATTACAACCTGGATATTCCTCTGCGTATATTGTCCCAATATGATGCTGTTTTTTTCAGGCGGCGGTGGAAATCATCTTGATTCAACAATCTTAACGGGGCCGGATATCTCCAAACCTCCTTTCCCGCTTCTGATAATCCAGGATCGCCTGCAGCAGGTGCTTTCGCCGAAAATCCGGCCAGTATTCCTCCGTGATCCATATTTCCGAATAAGCAATTTGCCAGAGCAGAAAATTGGAGACGCGGATTTCCCCGCTTGTTCTGATCAGCAGATCCGGATCCGGTATCGAATCGGTATAGAGGTGGCTTGCAAAACTCTCTTCATCCAGAGAGTCGATATCAACTCCCGGCGTTTTGGCGATCTTCTTGACGGCATCGACGATTTCAGCTCTCCCTCCGTAATTGAGGGCCAGGATAATCGTCAAACCTGAGTTATCGGCCGTCAATTGTTCCACACGCTCCAGCTCCCGTATCACTTTTGCCGGAATTTGATCCCGCTGTCCGATGATTTTCAGACGCAAATTATTTTTTATCAGAGCTTTATCTTCATTTTTCAAATAATCTTCCAACAAGCGCCAGAGCATATCCACTTCTGTTTTAGGCCGCTTCCAGTTTTCTTTGGAGAAGGCGAAGAGCGTTAAATAAGGGATCTTGATCCGGGCGCAGGTTTCGACCACATCCTGAACGGATTTCGATCCCGCGCGATGACCTTCAACCCGGGGACGATTGCGGCGTTTGGCCCATCGGCCGTTTCCGTCCATTATCACGGCGACATGCTGCGGAAGCCGCGTCAAATCCAATTGATCGAACAGCGCGGCTTCATCGCTTCCGGGTTTGATGAAGTCATCCATATTCTTCAACATAGCTCAATTATAGGAACTCGCCTCCCAATTGTCAAAAGCATAGACCTGCGGCTCCAAATCTGGTAAATTAAAGGAACCGGTAAGCCGGTATGCGGACCCGAACAGCAGGTACTCATTGGACATCCCGCCGCTATCGGGAGAATTGCGATCAGACAGATTTAATGAGGCGATAAATGTGTTTAGGAATTCCGGCCAAAGTCATCGAAATCGACGCAGCGAGTCAGGGAAAAGTAGAATACCTCGGAACCTCGGTTAAAACCGATTTTTCTCTCTTGGAGGATGTAAACCTTGGAGATTGGGTCATTGTCCATGCCGGTTTCGCCATCTCCAGCTTAAATGAAACGGAAGCCAGGGAAACATTGAAGCTTTTGGAAGAATTTACCGCCGCCGGAGATTGATTCCCCGGCCGGGGCCGTCTTCATTCTTCGAATGCCCCATCGCCCCGAATTCGGAGGACCGAGTATGGAACAGCTTCGAAACAAACACGTCATTCAAGGCCTTCTGAAGGGTATCCGCAAACATATGGAGGGCTTGGAAGCTCCCGTCAAAATCATGGAAGTCTGCGGGACTCATACCATGACCATTCACCGCTTCGGACTCAAAACCCTGCTGTCGGAAGCCGGCGTGGAAATGCTGTCAGGGCCCGGATGCCCGGTATGCATTACTCCCAATGCCGTTCACGAAGCCGCCATCGAACTCGTAACCCGGAAACCGAATCTCATCCTCACCACATTCGGAGATATGACGCGGGTGCCGACATATCGAGGCGCCCTGCAAACAGCTGTCCCGGCTCAAGGTTCCAGGATGAAAATCGTTTATTCCCCTCAGGAATCTCTCGAAATCGCCCGGGCGCATCCGGACAAAAACGTCGTTTTTTTCGGAGTCGGTTTTGAGACGACGATCCCTTCCGTCGCAATTACGGCCCGACAGGCTGTCCGATCCCATATCGACAATTATTCCGTTCTCTCCGCATTCTGGTTGATTCCTCCTCCGCTTAAGGCGATCGTCGAATCACGGGACCAACTGGTTCAAGGATTTCTCTATCCCGGTCATGTCAGCGCCATCATCGGAGAGGCCCCTTACCGATTCATCGCCCGGGACTATGGGATACCGGGCAGCATCGCCGGTTTCGAACCGGGAGATATTTTATTGGGAATCACATCCATTTTAGAACAGATGGAGGCGGGAAATCCCGAAGTCTCCAATTCCTATGCCCGCGTGGTCAGAGCCGAAGGCAATCCCCGAGCGCGAACCGTAATGGCGGAGATACTAGAACCGACGGACGCCGCATGGCGCGGTTTGGGGGAAATCCCCCGAAGCGGCTTGAAATTCCGGAAAGAGTTTCAGACCGCGGATGCCGTATTGAAATACGGTCTTGAGATCCATGCCCGCGGCACGGACCTCCCCGGCTGTCGCTGCGGCGATGTGCTCAAAGGGAAAATTTCCCCGCCCGAATGTCCGCTGTACGGCCGTGAGTGCCGGCCGGATTCTCCTCACGGACCCTGCATGGTATCCTTTGAGGGCGCTTGCCTGGCCCATTTTAAATACGGAACGCGCATCATCTAATCAGGCTCTTCATAAGAAAGGGCTGATGTGAAGATTAAAACAATATTATGATAAAGAAAATTATTTTTTTGCGGCACCGGCTCTTCATTAAAACACAAGAGACGTATAATATAGCTGATGCGATGAACCGATTGAAAGGATAACGCCATGACAACAAAAGAAATCAGTTTGGAATTGGGCAGCGGTGGAAAAATGATGCGGGATTTCATCGATGAATACATCCTGAAAAATTTCCGGGATCCTTTATTGAAAGCGCTTCCGGATGCGGCAAGGCTTACTGAAAACCTGGTCTTTACCACCGACAGTTATGTGGTCGATCCAATTTTCTTTCCCGGAGGAGATATCGGAACGCTCTGCGTCAATGGGACCGTCAATGATCTGGTCGTATCAGGCGCTGAACCCCGCTACCTTTCGCTTGGCTTCATCCTGGAAGAAGGTCTGCTCAAAACGGATCTGGAAAGGATCATTCACTCCATCCGCGACTCGGCCCGCGCGGCCCAAGTTTCGATCGTCACCGGAGATACAAAGGTCGTGCGCCGCGGGCAGGGAGACAAAATCTATATCAATACCGCGGGTGTCGGATTTCCGGTAGCGTCCCCTTCGCCCGAAAACATCAAACCGGGGGATAAGATCATCGTCACAGGGACGCTTGGAGAGCACAGCCTGGCCGTAATGTTGGCTCGTGGAGAATTCGGATTGGAATCAAAGACCGAAAGCGACTGCGCCCCCCTGAATTTTCTCCTTCCTCTGTGGAAAGAGGGCGTTCTCTGGATGCGCGATATCACCAGGGGAGGACTGGCGACCGTGCTCTCCGAGCTTGCGGAAACGGCTCCCGAACCCATTCGGATCGAAGAAGATAAGATTCCGCTTTCCCGTCCGGTCCGAGGAGCGGCGGAGCTCTTGGGCATCGACCCCCTCTATCTGGCATGTGAAGGCCGCGCTGTACTGGTCGTGCCCGAAGCCCGTGCCAATAGGATACTTGACGGACTCAAGAAAAATGCGCAAGGACGAATGGCTGCGATCATCGGGGAGATCGGAAGTGATCATGGTCGCCGGGGAGAACTTCTGCTGTCGACGATGACGGGAGGTCTTCGGCTTCTGGAGCCTTTGACCTCGGAACTCCTCCCCAGGATTTGCTGAATCCTCGATCCGGCGATTCAGAGAGCTTTAACGTCTGCCGTTGCCATGAAGAACAAGAGAAGAAGATTCTTTTTTCTTACCGGGATTCTGCTCCTTTTGACCTTTTTGATGTTTTTACTTGTCCTCAAACCCGGTTTCAGGCGGAATCCCGCCAAACTCGAGTATTCCGCTAAAATCCGGCTTCTTCGGGGACCTAAAGATCTTAATATCGGAGACCGGACCTCCATTCGTCTTCGCCTCACAAATACCGGCAGACAAACCTGGCTGCCTTCAGGTCCCAACACCTGCCTTCTCTCTTATCATCTTCGCGAAGCATCCGGAGCGATGCTGCGTTTCGAAAATCCTCGCACTTCGCTGTCCGCTCCCGTCGCGCCCCGCCGTTCCATGGAAATTGACGTCGTTCTCCGTGCCCCCCTCCGTGCCGGTGAATATGTTTTGGAATTCGACCTCCTGCGTGAAGGAGTCGCCTGGTTTCAGGATGGGGGCTCCTCTCCTCTCACACTCCAAATCAAGGTAGACGACAAAAAATGGGAAGACAGCAATGTCCCTTTTTCACTTGATTACGGAAGATACACTCGTATACAAACATCGATCCCGGAATTCGAGCAGCTCGCAAACCTGATCCGTCTCACACTCGATCACAACGCCGTCGCATTTCAAGGCAGGAACGGCATTCTCCATGCCTTCTCTCCGGGAAGCGACTACCCTCAGATATGGCTGCGGGATGCTTCCACCATTCTTCATGCCTCGCAATACTACTATCCCATGGAATATCTCGCTTCCTGGCTGGAAGAACACCTGTCCCATCAAGACTCGGACGGCGGACTTCAGGACTGGATCGATTCCCGGGGCTCGACCGAAAAAAACACGACTGAAACCGACCAGGAAAGCAGCGCCGTTATCGCGGCATACCGCGTATACCGTCTGGCGGGCCCTGCTTGGCTCAAGCGAAGCGTTTTCGATGTTCCAATCATCGATCGACTTGTACGAGCCCTCGAATATCCCCTCACCCACCGGTTTGATCCCGAGCACGGCCTCCTCACCGGAGCTCACACCGCTGACTGGGGGGATGTCGACATCGTGGACGACGATGAAAAAGCGGTGGATGTGGACACTCGTACCCACTGGACTTGCGACATCTACGATCAGAGCATGTTCTATCTGGCTTCACGCTATCTTGCGGAGATGCTGGAAGCCTCGGGCCGGCACAAAAAAGCCGCGGAATGGCGCCGAAACGCACGAAATATCCGTGGACGCGCCAACCGTCTTCTCTGGGAGCCTGAAAAAGGATTTTACAGGATGCATGTTCATCTGGGCGCTCTAAAGCATGATTTCGATGAAGATGACATCCTGGCCTTGGGAGGCAATACTCTTGCCGTCCTATCCGGGCTCGCTGATTCCGATGGGGCTCAGCGCATTCTGACCCACGCCGTGGAGCGGCAGGAAGCTCTCGGCGTATCGACTTTGAGCGGCACCTTGTACCCTCCTTACCCGGCAAATTTTTTTCTTCATCCTTTATGCGATGTTCCCTACGAATACCAGAACGGAGCTCAATGGGACTGGTTCGGCGGTCGGACCGTAACCGCGCTGTTCGAAAACGGCTTCAGCCGAACCGCCCAGAAAAAGCTCTTGGAAATCACGCACAAGAACTTGAAAAACCAAGGCTTTTACGAGTGGGATGACAGACAGGGGACCGGCCGTGGAAGCGACATGTTCAGTGGAAGCGCCGGAAGCCTCGCTCAGGCTCTTTTCATCGGATATCTCGGCATTGATCTTGACTTGACATCGCTGAATCTGAGACCCAGATTGGGCAAAGATTCCGCTTCCGTTCATTTTTACCAACCCGCTTCCGATCGTTACGCCGCCTATGAATATCGTTTTGAATCCGGCACGTCCCGCCTCATATTCGAATATCAAAGCAACATTCCGGGGCGCGGAGACATCGAGATCCTTGCTCCCTGGGAACCGGTAAATGAAGCGCTGGAATTCGAGTTCCTTCTCGACGGGCATACCGCCGACTACCGGAAAGAACGCAGGGGCCGGGATCTGTACATCATTTTCGAAACCGACTTCGACCGCCACACACTCACGATTTCACCGCGGGGACGTTAAAATTCATCCCCAAGAATACTTTTACCCTAATAGCGGGAGATTCATTTTCCCGTTTTCGCCTGAAGCATATCGATTTCTTGTGGTTTACAGCGGCCCGGGAACGGCGACGGAAGGGAAATAGACGACCAACCCCCCCAGTCGTACGATCCGCGGTTCCGTATCGGACTCCCCCACGGGATCGAGGAATTCTACCGAGAGATGATGGGATCCGATTTCCAGAACCGGGGTAAAATCGAGAGCCGTCCACTCCTCCGATGTCAGGACGATCTTCCCAACAATCCGGTCATCGATCCGAATGATGATAAAGGGACCGCTCCTCCCTGATCTATTCCCCCGGACACGGAGACGCAGAAGCGATCCGGCTCCGGGAACGTCAAAAGAAATCCGACTGATGCCGGGAGACGCCATGACGGATTTTTGGGGGCCGAGCCAATTCTTGTACCGCCGCTTTGACAGGGATTTCAAATCGATCGATGGCGGCCCCGGAAAAGGGCGAAACCACATCCGCCCCACAACAACTCCCAATTTTCGCGAATCGGAGGCCCCCCACTGCGAAGGCTGCCAGATCCGGTCGACTTCCAATTTCATATAAAGCCGATCGCTTCCGGAAAAATCGAGCACCACGTCATGCCACAGTCGATCGCTGAAAATAATTTCGGTGACCTTCCGCAATTTCCGCATGCACGAATTCCCCTCATATATGCGCAGGGTAACCGGCCGCTGATCGAGGTCGGGATGAGAACACCGCACCGGAAGAATCATCTCTCCCGGAAGTCTTTTCATGAACACAAACGCCGTTTTTCCCATCCAGCGGAAGTCGATCCCTGATTCATCCCGCTCCCACGCATGAAACCCGATTTGATGCTCCCACTGAAACCTTTTCATTCGTGCATCCGTGGAAAGAGAATGAAAAGCATTCCAAAGATGCACCCCGCCGAACAACAAGGGGACAATCATGATCACGACAAAGCGTCTTCGCCCCGGCGTCGACGCCGCATCGGCGGGATGTCCTTCATCCCGCCCGGCAAAAAGGAGGGCGATCAGTATCCAAACGAAGTATTTTACGTCGAACGCACCGATATAGCTGTGGAAAAATACGTTGATGAAAATAGACAGAAAAGATCCGCAAAGTCCCATAAAAAGATATTTCGATTCCCGACTTTCTACGCTTTCACGACGCCACCGGCTTTTTATCCGGACAAAGATCAGCCAGAAAAGCCAGCCGAACACGGCCAGACCGGCGGCCCCCAACTCGGATGCGATCTGTAGAAAATAGTTTTCAGCGGAGTCGGTATACTGATACCTGGGCCCCGCCATTTTGAGATAATTGGGGAGTTCTACAATGAATCCCCCCACTCCCACGCCGGAGATGGGATATTCCTTCATCATCTTCCAAGCTGCCGGCCAAAAATCCAAACGGCTTGTGAATACCTTTCTCAGAGAATCCCCCTGCCCGATCAATTTCCAGGTACGCTGAAACCGTACGGCCAGCTGGGTTTTCGGCGCCAAGGAAAAGAACAAGGATGCCGACACCAATACAACGCTCAGGAAAATGAAAATAAAAACAAGCCGCCGATTTTTCTTCTGTTGTACCGCGCTCAAAGCCAGCATCAAGAACCCGGCCACGCCCCCCGCCAATCCCAAGAGACTGATTCGGGAACCAGTCAAAGGAAAAATGAAAAGCGCCATTCCCAGAAGCAATCCCAAGAATAACCGTCGTCGCTTCCCGGCACCCAGCAGCATACCCAAAAGCAGAGGAATGAACGCGGATAGAATCAAAGCCAGTGAATTCGGATCTTTGAAGGTGGCATTGATCTGTCCCTTGCTTATCCAGAATTTCATATTTCCCAACCGCGGCGAATACACATGCTGCAACAAACCGAAAAAAAGTGCGATCATGAAGGAAAAAGAAAACACTCCCAATATCCGATTTCTTTTAAGCTTGTCACCGAGCTGAGGGACCAGCATGAAAAAAAACATGAATCCCGACAGATAATTCAAACCATTGAAGACCGTGCTCATGACGGCGCCGCCGGAAGTGAGTCCATTGACGTTCATAACGGCATCGTGAACACCTCCGGAGAGGCAGGGAAGCGGCAGACGAAAACGGAGCAAGTTGATAAGTGCCGACAAAAGGATAATCGCCGTGAGAAGCCCAAGAGGGCGTTGAAGAGCCGAACACGGCCGCTCGGGGAGAGGGCGCCGGCAGTGGTAAACCAACCACCCCAGCAGCAAAAAAACAAACAGGACCAGCGCCGCCGGCGCATGCGGGATGTGGCTGTCGATCCCGAAAAAATACGGAAGATTATTGATCAATGGGAACAGGAACACGAACAGCAGGATCCCTTTAAAGACATCGACCGCGGTCACTACCGCGGTCAGCAGCAGCAGAGGAAAAAAGACGGCTTGAAAGGAGCGGATGAGCGGGACGTACCTCCAGTAGAAAAGCGTTAGCAACAGCGCATAGATCAAGGTTCCGCCCCAGAACAGTATTCGCGTACGGGCTGTTTTATCCATTTCCATTTTGATTTTATCCTAAATCCGTTTTTTTAACAAAAAACCTGAATTCAAAAACGAGATAAAATATTTTCGCTCTTTTTAAAACATATTCCTCTAGAATCGACTAACATAGATAGGATATAATGTGAACAATCCAACCATGATGGGATGTTCAATAATTTCCGTGTCTGATAGGCTTTATTATAATGAAGGATAGAGCGGTTACCCATTTCAATTCCCTTCCGAGAAAATTCGCATCACTGTCGGCTCTGATCGTCATAGATATTTTAGTCGTTTCAATCAGCCTGGGAGCGGCTTTTTTTATCCGCAAAACAATCCTCCCCCAATTCATACCCGGATATAATCGAATCGTGCTGGCACCGTTCTCAAATTTCCTCACGAAATATTACATGGTCGTCGTCTGGATTTTCATCTTCGCCCTGCAAAAATTATACACCAAGCGTTATCCCATTTGGGAGGAAGTCAAGGTTCTGCTGCGAAGCGCTTCCATCGCCTGGGCCTTGATCATGATCATGATCTTCATGGCTCGGATAGAAATCCTATATTCAAGGACCATCATCATAACCGCATGGATTATCAGCCTCATCCTTTTTCCGCTGTTCCGTTTTTTCCTCAAGCTGCTGCTGGTACGAATGAATCTATGGAAAAAGCAGCTCTTTATCCTAGGAGTCCATCAAACCAGCCTACAGGTGCTGAATAACATCCGAAAGAATCGAACTATGGGTTATGAAGTGCTGGGATTCCTCGACGATGACCCTCGAAAACTCGGAAAATCTTTTGCCGGAGTGGAAGTCATCGGTAAATTATCCGATCTCGAAAAGCTCACGAAAACCCATCAGTCCAAAGATATCATCATCACCACACCTCATCTTCCGCGAAGCAAACTGCGAGAGCTGCTCTCAGATTGCGAAAACGTCAGCGAATCCATGTGGTTGATTCCCCGCAGCGGAGACTTCATCACGGAAGGAGTGGAGTTGGAACTGTTGGGCGACGTGCTGTCGCTGTACATAAAGAAAAACCTGACAAAACCCTGGAATATCACCATAAAGGTATTCTTCGAGTATTTATTGACGCTGATTCTGTTGATCTTTCTCCTGCCGGTCTTTCTCCTTATCGCGGCCGCCATCAAATGCGACAGCAAGGGACCGATCATCTACGTCCAGAAACGTCTGGGGCTGGATCAAAAAATGTTTCGGCTCTACAAATTTCGCTCCATGCACACCGACGGGGATAAAAAACTGAGCCGATATTTCAAGACCCACCCTGAAGCGAAAAAACAGTGGGACAAATACAAGAAATTGAAAGAAAATGATCCACGAGTCACAAGGGTGGGAAAATTCATCCGGAAATTCAGTTTGGATGAGTTCCCTCAATTGATCAATGTGATTCTGGGACACATGAGCCTTGTCGGCCCCCGCCCCTATCTCCCCTCCGAGTTGGAAGGCAAAGATGCCTTCAAATCCAACATCGCGCGGGTTCGGCCCGGGATCACTGGATTGTGGCAGGTGAGCGGTCGCTCCGAACTTCCCTTCTCCAAACGCATCGCACTGGACGAATACTACATCCGCAACTGGTCTCTCTGGCTGGACATCACGATCCTCCTGAAAAGTCTGCGTGTCTGGTTTTCCAATGTCGGCGCCTATTGAAAGCTCCGACCTGCCTGGTCTTACGCCCTTTCGCTTGCCGTTGAACCGGCTGAGAAGGTTTTCCTTTTGCTTTAAAAGCCTTTTATTTGAAAAACGCCTTCTACCACCATTTCGAATCATTGAAGTTTGTCATGAGAAAATATATGATTGGAGGAGTGATTGTGCGCTTGATTCCACCTCACGGGCATATGTGCCGCAATTTGTTAAAAGAAAACGAGGGCATTTCATATGAGTAAAAATAGATCTTTCCATACGAAAGCTGTTTTCTCAACGAAGACGTCCGGAAACGGCGAAAGGCTTATCCGCGGATGAAAGCGGTGAATATAAATGGATAAACGAAAAATATTCATCATCGGGATCGACGGCGGTACCTGGGATGTTCTGAGGCCTTTGATGAAGGACGGGACCATGCCCCGGCTGGCCTCTCTTGCGCGGGAGGGCGTTTCCGGCATCCTGAATTCCACTCTTCCACCGGAAACCGCCCCGGCCTGGACAAGTTTTCAGACCGGAGTTCTTCCGGGAAAACATGGAATATTCGAATTCTACCAGCACGGTTCCCAAGACTACAACCCCGTTTTCGTCGACTCTACGAAAATCCCACTGCCCACTCTCTGGGATATCGCCGGCCGCGGCGGGAAGAAACTTCTGGTGGTCAACGTTCCCCTGACTTATCCTCCTCAAAAAATCAACGGCTGTCTGGTGACCGGTCTGCTGACCCCCGGAACTCATTCCCGCTTCACCCATCCCCCGGAATTATCAAGCAAAATTCTGTCACACGAAAAAGACTATTCCATCGCCACGACCCAGGAGTTATATAATCGCAAGGACCTTGAATCATTCCTGGACCGCCTCATCGCAACGGAAGAAACGCGGACAAGGACCATGCTGCATCTCATGCGGCGCCAAACCTGGGACATCGCCATGCTGCACTTTCATTCCACCGATCCCCTTCAACATGCCCTCTACCGTCACCTTGATCCCTCAAACCCGGGATACGATGCGGACACCCATCGAAAGATCAAACGGTTTTATCAGGCTCTGGACGGATGCCTGACCAGGTTGATCAAGGCGCTTCCCGAAAACACGTTGAAAGTGATGATCTCGGATCATGGATTCGGTTCCGTGTACAAGACCATCAATATCAATAATTTCCTGGTGGCTGAAAATCTCATGACTTTAAAGAACCGGGGGATCTTCAATAGAAAATTGCTGCCGGTTATTCAAATCCTGCGCATCCTGGATAAAAAGATCATCCGCGGGCGTTTTTCACACGCCCAAAGAGCGGCGATAAGTCGAAAATTTCGACTGGACAAATTCATCGATTGGTCTCAAACACATGCTTTCATGCTCAATGGATGGTTGTACGGATTCATCTACTTGAATTGTCAAGGTCGGGAGAATCAGGGGATCGTGCCCCCGGGGATACCCTACGAAACTCTCCGCGCGGATATCGCGGAAAAGATCGCGAATATCAAAGATCCCCAGAGTGGGGATCCGGTCATTCAAAAAGTTTTCAAAAAAGAGGAGCTTTACAAGGGACCGTTCGTTTCTCAGGCGCCCGATCTGGTTCTGGTGCCTCGGCGCGGGTATGCCTTCAGTCGTTCGTTTACCGGAAAGCCGTCCGATCTGTTTACCCTGAACCGGATAAAAAGGGACCACACCGGCACCCACCGCCCCGAAGGAATCTTTCTCTTTCATGGAAAAGACGTCGATCCCTCTTCTTCCATTCGACAAGCCCATATCGTCGACATGTTTTCATCCATCCTTTACGCAGCCGGGATGAAAATCCCCGCTTACTGCGACGGGAAGGTTCTGACCGAAGTGTTCACTTCCGATTTTCAGCACCGGAATCCGCTACGCATCCAAGCCGACGGTTCTTTTGAAAGTGCTTTGCATACTTCCCGTGATGCATTTTCAGATGAAGAGAAGGACATGATCGAAAAACGGCTGAAAGACCTGGGTTATATGTGATCATGGAAAAATCCACGAACCGCCCGCCCAGCCTCCCCGTCATCAAAATTCCCTTTATCACCACATCTCTGATAACGGATATCATTCTATATTTCACGCTCATCCCTATTTGGGTGGTTCTGGGGATCGCCCAATTTCTGGGCCCCGTACTGATGATCTTCCTTTTCCTTAAGCTGCTGCTGCTTCACTCCCGTGAAAAGAGACCTCTTAAAGTGCCTTACATTCTTACATCCGCGTTTGTTCTTTTGATGCTGTCCATGCTGCTTTCCGGGCTCCACATCCTCGAGCCCTATTGGACGCTGGTTTTTCTGCGTAACTTGATTTTGTATCTATCCGCCTTCTGCCTGCTCCTTATCGTCTATAACACCTGCCGAACCCGGAAAGATCTCTCACGCCTCATCACCGGACTTACGATTCTTTCATTCATCGCATCCCTGCTGGGCTTACTGGTGATCACCGGGATCATTCCTCTTCGGGTTATCGGCACCACTCCCATAAGCGGAATCCTTCCCCATGACATTGCCCAGAGTGAGTTTCTCGAGAAAGCCTTGCACCCCGACTTCGGCGACTACCGGAGGGTCCTGGGGTGGAAAATGAAACGTTTGAGCTCGATATTCATTTCACCGAATTCGCTGGCAGCCGTTTTGATCATGCTCCTGCCTCTGCAGCTTTTTCTTTGGGGCCATGCGACGAAACGGCAACGCCTCCTGCTCATGGCAGCCATTCCCCTCGGGATCATCTGTCTGTTCTTCACCTATTCCAGGGGAGCCGCGGTCTCCGTTCCCTTGGGTTTTCTCTTTTTTCTCTACTTGAAGTTCCGAATCAGACAGGCACGCCGCCAGCAAATCACCGTCATGATCACGACGGGCGTGCTTTTGTTCGCCATCCTGGGCCTGCTCATATCCGGATCCCGATTTGTTACCGACATCAAACCTCAAAGCGATACCACACGAATGCTTATCATCCGAAAATCGATCGAGTCGCTGCGCTCAAGTCCGGTATTCGGTTGGGGCACTCAGCGCAACATGGAAGTGATCGCCTTGGATCCGGAGATCAAGCCTCTGGGATCTCATAGCAATTACCTCGCTTATCTTTACCGCTACGGCCTGGTGGGTTTTTCCATCTTCATCTTTATCTACGCATTCGTGTTCATCCATATCATCCGTCTTTCGGGGAGAAGCAGTCCATCCCGCTATTACGCCGATCTCGGATTATTCGCGGGATGGGCATTTGTCAACAACATCACGCAATCACTGGTCACCGTCATGGATTTCGATGTCTCCCTTCTGCTAATGATCTGGATGATTTGGGGGCTTGTGATCACGGCCGATTCCATAGTGAACAAGGAGATCACGGAAAACCCCGTTGCTTTTCCCGCAAGCTCCCGGCCCGGGAAGGAGATCTCATGAGGAAAAAACAGCGCATCAAATCCCATCGGCATGCTGCCGCCGTCTTCATCGTCTTAGCGATCGGGGCATCGATATTCACTTCCATCCGCTGCGACTCTTCCCGATCACAAACCATCGAACGGTTCATCCTGATCTCGTGCGACGACCTGCGGGCGGACCGTTTAGGATGTTATGGGAATCCCCGTGAGGTCTCTCCCGCCATAGATGCTCTCGCCGATGAAAGCGTCCGGTTTACCAAGGCTTTCATTCCCTGGCCCTTCACGCCCCCATCACATTCATCCATGCTGACCTCGCTTTATCCGGCGGTTTTCGACATCCCCCTCGACACTTCCATCCCCACGGCCGCCGGGATCCTGAACGAGCATGGCTTTACCACCACGGCCTTCACGGCCGACGGTTGGATGTCGAGGGGATACGGGATGCTGAACGGATTCAAGGAGATCGACGATCGTGTTATCGGCTTGCACCGCCTCGAAAAGAAGACGGAAAACTGGTTGAAACAACATCAGACGGAAAAATTCTTCCTGTTTCTGCATACCTATTACGTTCACGTGCCCTACCATGCTCCCGAAGAATATTTCAGCCGCTGGGCGGACCCGAAATACGACGGTCCCATTAACAACACCCCCCAAAGCACGGTTGCGTATATCAATTCCGCCAATGCCGGCGATCTCTCCGTCACTCCCGCCGACGTCCAACAAATGCTCGATATCTACGACGCTGAAATCCGCCGCCTGGATGATTTCATCCACAGGATAATACAAACATTGAAGGATCTGGACCTTTATGAAAGCACCATGCTTATCGTCACTTCGGACCATGGCGAACAATTTTACGAATTCGGACATTTCGGCCACGCCGGCCCCAAACATCCCCTCGCCGACATCTCCACTCACGTTCCCATGATCATCCACGCCCCCGAACCCGCTCGTCCCATGGAGATTTCTTCTCTCACGGAGATCATCGATCTCCCTCCGACGCTTCTCGATGCCGCCGGGATCAAACCTCCCGCTTCATTTCAAGGCCGGAGTTTATGGCCCGCTATCAAAGGGGAAGACGTCGATTCCCCGAGGGATAAAGTCTTCTTTTTCATGCCTTCATTCGTGGGCATCAGGACGCCCGATCGCAAATTGACTTTGGATCAGCGGACCGGAGCGGTTCACCTCTTCGATCTCGAAAGAGATCCTACAGAACACCGTGATGTAGCTGAACTGCAGGATTATTCAGCTGAAATTCCTCCTCTCATCAAGGAACTTCAGCTCATGCAGAACAAAAATGAGGCACTCCGGAAGGATTTGGGCCTGACACGCATCAAACGGGAAGGCGGATTGCCCTCACGCGCCTTGGAAGCGGATTCGCATACTGTTTTGTTAAGCCCTTTCGATACCGATCTTTTTTATTTTCGAAAACATGATCGTCCGGACGCGTTCAGCCTGAAGGCTGACCGCATTTCATTAGAGGCGGGAAATTTCGGTAAGAGTCTTCACCTTCAATCCGATCGCCCGATCGATTTCCCTCTGCAAGGCCCATTGCTGGAAGAATCCGGAGCCGTGGAGTTCTGGATGAAAATCGGGCACATCGATAAAGGAGCCAAACAGCTGTTCGATATGACTTTTCACTACCCGGAAAATCCGCTTTCTCTCCGCGGCAACCTGTTCTGGGACTGGGGCGGCGGCGACATGAAAAGAGTCGCTTTCGACTTCGGTTCCGGGACCGGCGACCGCCGCAACAGCATCTTTACCTTATCGGTTCAATTTACGTGGAACTCATGGCATCATATCTTTCTTGCATGGGAAAAGGATGATGTTTTTCTGCTGATCGATGGTGTTCTGGAGGCCAGAAGGCGCATCACCCCCCATCACATGGGACAACGAATGCCGTGTTCTCGTTTCATGATCCGGGGCGACAACTGTTTTTTGGATGATCTGAGGATATCCGACCATTCGCGACTGCTGCGTCCCGAGGGAGATGAATCCCGGCACATCGACCCCGAGGTGCTTGAAAGATTGAAAGCACTGGGTTATATCAAGTAGGAAAGCCCATGAATAGAATTGGTCCGCCGCTCTTGTCTCATGTACCCCAAGACATAATCAAAATCACATGAAAGACCTCGCCAAGATCGGGAAAGAGTTCAGCATCAATTTTATCGGCTCTCTCGTCGGCATGGCGCTGAATTACATCTGGTTGATTATCCTCACGCGATTTTTATCACCGGAAGATTACGGATTATTCGTTCTCGGCCAGGCCGTCGTGAACCTGGCGCTCATCTTCGTCCTTTTCGGAACCAATCGGGCTCTCGATCGTTTCATCCCCTTCTATCAAAGCGCCGGCGAACCGGGAAAAACGAGAACCCTGCTTACGCGTCTTTTCTCCCTTGTCCTTTTCCTCAGCTTGATCGTGAGCGTTCTCGTGTATCTGGGCGCCGATTTTATCTCCTTGACCATATTCCATAAGCCCGGGCTTCCGGATGTCATGGCGGTTATCGTTCTCAGCATCCCCCTGCTGGCATTCATCCAACTGGTCGCATACGCCTTTATCGGATACAAAGAGCTTCGCTATTCGATCTATATTCAACAATTCGCCGCACCCCTGCTGTATATCGTCACCGGATCCGCCGTTTTCGCGGCCGGCTACCGACTGCTCGGATGGACCTGGATGTATATTTTCTCCCTTGGAGGAGCCGCATTGCTGGCTGCGTTCTTTTTTCTGCGTCATATCGGGCTTCCCCTTCAAAAGGTAAAAAGAGCGCCTGTATCGCTTTCCGAAATACTGAACTATTCCTGGCCGTTGAGCATCAACAGCATCATGCTGCTTTTCATGGGCCAGATCGATTTTTTATTCCTGGGATACTACCGATCTTCCGGTGAAGTCGGCGTTTACCGCGTATATATCTACCTGGCCGTCGTTCTGGCGCTCGTCATGCAGTCTTTCGCCAAGATTTATAAGCCCGTCATTTCCGAAAAACTCGCCCGTCATCATTCTTCCCGAGTAATCCTTATCTTCAAGCGGGTTTCCAAGTGGATTTTCATCATCAACGCTTTCGGGCTGACGGTCTTCCTCCTTTTCGGCCGGGACATTATCCGAATTTTCTTCACCGAAAAGTATTTGATGGCGCCGGCCGCCCTGCTCATTCTCGTCGGCGGAAGATTCATCAATTCGACGTTCGGGCCTGAGGGCATGACGCTGGAGGCCTTCGGCAAAACCAAGTTGCTCATGATCAATTCTCTGATCATGGTAACGGCGAATTTAGGCTTGGATATATGGCTGGTCCCCAAGCACGGCCTCTACGGAGCGGCGATCGCCACCGCCGTCTCGGTTATTTTGGGCGGAGCCGCCGGGCTCATCGAAATTTTCTGTTTGTACCGCATGCAGCCCTATTCGCTTCTCCATCTAAAATCTCTCGCCTGCATTATGGTCAGCGCGGGGACAGGTTTTTTCATGATTTCCCACCTACCCCATACTTCATGGGGAATCGCCGTCACGGTTCTTATTATGGCTGGGATCTATGCAGGCGGGCTTATTTTCACTCACTGTCTCGACTCCAACGACATGAAGGTTCTTTTCCCCGTCAAAACCCAAAGCATTTCCAAGGACGGATCCCAATGAAACGAAAAATTTTGGTTATCGGACTGGACGGCGCCACCCCGGATATCCTTTTCCCTCTCATGGATCAGGGAATCATGCCCAACCTCGAAAGGATCGTGCGACAGGGAGCTTCAGGCCCTCTGCTCAGCACCATCCCTCCGGCCACGGGACCGGCCTGGTTGAGCCTGGCGACCGGATTGAAACCGGAATCCACGGGGGTTTTTGATTTCTGGATCCGGCGCGGGGAAAGCTATCGTCTGCACAGCCTGAACTCAGATGCCCTCCGGGGCCGCGCCGTCTGGGATTTCCTCGGCCTGGCGGGAAAAAATTCCGGGATATTCTGCTATCCCATGCTGCGTCCTCCCTACGAAATACACGGCTTTATGACCACGGGACTGGGCGCATGGCCCGTTGAAGAATTCACCTGGCCCCGGGAACTGAAGCAGGAAATATTTTCCGCCGCCGGCGGGCCGTTCGACCTTCTACTCCCCTATCATGAAAAGAGATACGATGATCCGGACCTGTTTCTCAACCACCTGGAAGCGATGCTTGAGAAACAAGCGCGCGCCGCGGAATATCTGCTTTCCAATAAACCTTGGGATCTCTTCTGGGTCGTTTTCTCTCAGACGGACTGGCTGCAGCATCTGTTTTGGCGCCATATCGATCCCGACCACCCGCTCTATGAGGGGCCGCGCAGTGAGGATATACGCTGCAAATTCCAGGCTTTCTGGAGCAAAATCGACGGAGTTTTGGGGAATTTGGTCGATCATGCAGGCCCCGACACCAACATCTGCATCCTATCCGACCACGGCTTCGGCACCAATGACAAAGTCTTCAAGCTCAACGCCTGGCTTGAGCGGAAAGGCTACCTGGTTCGCAAGGACTCTTCGCAGTCTCTTCGCATGAAAATCAAGCAGGGAGCGATGACGACGGTTCGCGGAGCCGCCCGAACTCTGCGCATCGGACGGCTTCTGCCGGGCATCCACCAAAAAGGACGTCAGTGGATGGACAACATCCGCTTGAGCGTTCTGGATCGGATCGATCTTGAGAAAAGCACGGCCTTCGATCCGGGACATACCATTCCCTTCGGAGGGATCTACATTCATGAGAGGGAAGCCCCCACCCGTGAAGCCAAGCTGAAGATCGCCGCGCGCATAGCTCGGGAACTCAAGCTTTGGGGGGAGGAAAACCGAGTGAAAATTAAATCCTGGCATCCATATGGGGCCGATAATCCCGATAGCGCCGCCGGTCCCGACCTGCTGGTCGCCGTGGAAGACTGGCGCTGCGTGCTGCTGAAGGATCGATTCGACGGCGACCTGCTGGAAACCCGACCGCATTCCCCCCGGCATACGGGATCACACCGCATGAACGGTATCCTTATGGCCGCCGGACCGGACATCCGGAACACCAATCTGGAATCCGCGCAGATCATCGATATCACACCGACACTTCTCTACCTGTTCGATTTGCCCCTCCCCTCGAACCTGGATGGAAAGATCATCAAAGACATGCTGACACCGGAATATCTGAACCGGCACCCCATTACGGGCCTGAAGAAAGCGCCGGCTTCCCAATCCGCCGTTTCCCGCCCCGAATCCGGGGATCCCGGCTCGGATGAAGAGACCATTCGAAAGATGCTGAAAGACCTGGGGTATATGTGAAGGCCGTGATGAGAGAGAAAAACATCCAATGATCCGTCCCGGGGTGACTATCATTACTCCCGCCTTCCGGCATGAAAATTACATCACCCGCTGCATCGAGTCCGTTCGAGAGCAAACCTACCGGGACTGGGAAATGATCGTGGTCGATGACGGCTCTCCGGACGCCACTCCGGATATCGTGGAGGGGTTCACGCAACGGGACTCCCGCATTCGCTTGATCCGTCATGATGAGACCTGGGGTATACATCGATTGGGAGACACCTACAATCAGGCGCTTGAAACCGCCGGAGGAGAAATCATCGCGATTCTCGAAGGAGACGATTTCTGGCCGCCCGCGAAGCTGGAGATCCAGATCCCGCTTATGGCCGATCCCGAAGTGGTCCTGACCTGGGGACGAACCGGTTTCACGGATACCCAAGGCCGTATCCTGGGGACGCTGCCGTCAAGGAATTTTTCGCGCGAGGTTCGTGAAAATTCCCCTCCCGGTTCCATTCTGCGGGAGCTTCTTCGAAGAAACTTCATTCCTCCCGTATCCGTGTTATGCCGCCGTTCGGCGCTGCGGCACATCGGAGGATTTCAATTCCATGTCGCTTTTCCCGCCGTGGATTACCCGACTTTCCTTGAGTTGAGCCTTCTCGGCACTTTCCGTTATGTCGATGAAGTCGTCGGGTGTTGGAGAATACACCCCGGACAGTCCTCACAAAAACTCCGGGAACAGCAGATCGAAGGAGGCAACATCCTTGTAACGGAGTTCTATTCGCGGCTGCCTCATGGTTTCTTCCGATCACCGGGGATGAGACTTTCACGTATCCTGAAACATCGTCGGGGACAGATGGGAAATTATCATCTGTTCTTAGGACGAGTTCTCAGTGCCTCGCGGGAATGGAAAGCTTCCCGGCTTCGCTACCTGAAGGCCTTCAAATCGGGACGAGACGCCGCCAAACTCATCGCGCTTCTCGGTTGGGGATTGAGCTATTTCCGAATCGATCTGGAAAACATCCTGCGGCGTATCAACAAAATCTGAACAGTCACTTCAACAGGCGACGCGTCATTTCTTCAAGCGCCCTTGAAAATGCCGCTGCCCGCTGCACCGGCTCGATCCTTCCCTCCGCTTGAGCGGAGAGATGGGCGGCCTCCTTTTTATAATCCCTCAGCTTCGTTTCCAGATCATCGATATAGAAAACAGCGATGACCTTTCGGATCTCTTTCAGCTTCCGGGTAAACAGCACCTGGTGATTGTCCACATGCTCACCGAATTCCTTGCGACGCGGGACGACGATGGGAATCTTTCCACCGTATAAGGACGACATGATGCTCCCCGGTCCCCCATGCGTGATGACGATTTCCGCGTCATTGATCCTGCGGTTCATTTCTTCAAATCCGATGAGCGACTCATAAAAGCAGAATCGGGGTTCTATCCGCGTATACCCCGTCTGGATGAACACATCCTGTTTGATCTTGCCTTCTCCTTTCAATCGATCCACACAACCGACCAGCCTGTCGAACGGCTGTTCGTGGGTTCCGACTGTTACAAAGATCATAGCAATTGTCCCAGCACGCGTCCCTTGGGATACATTTCCTTCTGCTCCTCCCACTGCAGGACGAATTCATCCACGATCGGATAGAGCAGTTTCCCCGTAAACGTGGGGATGGTGATCCGATCGTAAACCTCGATAAAAATAAGCTTAGCGCCGAACAGTTTTCCAACGTAGAAAAACGGGACCGCGATTCCGGCTCCGGTAGAGACGATCAAAGCGGGTCTTTCCCGAAGGATGATTTTGAATGCCAGAAAAAGATTGCGGATAAAATTCTTCATGTTCCGGTTGGTGGGAAAGTACCCCCAGAAAGCCCGCTCGTTCGCAAGCATGAACTGGGCGTCCTTTTTGGGGAACGTCACCCAGAATCTGTCGTATTCACCCCACCATCTTTTTAGAATATGCAGCTGATAAAGATGCCCCCCGCTGGAGGAGACCAAGCAGATCTTTTCTTTTTTCTTCACGCGGCTCTCGAGCTTTTCTTCTCAATCCCGAGCAGAAATCAATCCGTGAGACAATATCACGCAAGCGATCGTCTCATCCTTACATATTCCAGGATGAAAGCGAGGCAGACCGAAATCAATATTCCGATCAGCCCCCCGATTATCAGACTGCGTTTCCAGTTGGGTTTAACGGATCCCGGATGCATTTTCGGATCACCGCTGAGACTCACGACACGTGAAATCCCATCACCTCGCTTGGAAACCAATTCGGCAAGCTGACCTTGAAGCCGGAGGCTCTGGAATTCTTTATCCTGAAGTAGATTCAAATAAAAATAATAATCCCGCTTTTCAGCGCCGGAATCGGAAAATTCACTCACCAGGATACGGTGCATCGCGGCTATCCTCTTTTCCAGCGCATCAATGCTGTCTTCCATATTACGAATCTTCAGGTCGATCCCCCCCAGACTTCTTTCATAAACCGGTTGGAGCGATTCGCCCAGCGCGTCCGCGGCGTATGCGATCAAATCCGGAAGCAGACGTCGACGCGGGCTCTCCGCATAAACACGGACATACTGCGTATTGCCGACGCCGGTCCCCCATAAAGTGAAATCATCGGGCGATGCCGTTTCTCCTCTCTCTTTCAAAAAATTCTCGATCACCGGATTCATCCGGAAGAAGACCATAGCGTCGGTCGGCGCCGCCACCGGTTTGCCGTTGACCACGCCCATTTCAATGATGCCTTCACAGCGGTAGATTTTGGGCGTCAACAAACCGACGGCTATGGTAAAGATCAGAGCAACGGATACTCCAAGCAAAAGGAGTCTCCTTCGCTTCCAAATAATATTCAGATAATCGAACACTTCCACTTCGTCAGCCGACACTCTTCCCTCTCCAATCGAATCATCACATATCAGATTAATGGGTATTGATCGTTGTGAATATCTAAAAAAATTTTTGCATAATTCCTTTAAGATTGCAACCCATTAAAGAATGCATTTTTCGTTTTTATTTCCCGTTTCATCTGATACACTAATTTCCGTGCATGCGATGAATTTGAATTTCCCCCTGGAATCCGGAGATCGAGAACCCGACCATCCCGTTTCCGGATTCATAAAGAGAAGGACTCCGGTTGAGAACACGAAATGAAGGTGCTGCTGATCAATAAATATTTTCACCTCAAGGGCGGTGCGGAAAAATCTTACTTCGATACCGCCGATATCCTCAAAAAAAACGGTCATGAAGTCATGTTTTTTTCAATGACCGAATCTCAGAACAGAGAAACCCCTTACAGTCCCTATTTCGTATCTCCCGTCGATTACGCCTCAACCAACTCTCTTTTCAAGAAAATGAAAGCAGCCGGAAGGCTCTTGTATTCATTTGAAGCACGATCCCGATTGAAGCGCTTGCTGCTGCGGGAAAAACCGGATATCGTCCACCTGCACAATATACATCATCAGATTTCTCCTTCCATTCTCCATACCTTCCGTTCTTTCCGGATCCCGGTCGTGATGACGCTCCATGACTACAAACTCGCCTGTCCCATCTACACGCTTCTCAATCATGGAACGGTATGCGAACAATGCGCGCGAAAGAAGTATTACCACTGCTGGTTGAACACCTGCTGCCGGGATTCCTCGCTTCAAAGCCTTCTTAATACCTTAGAGATGTATCTGCACCACAGCCTGCTTCGCATATATGCACTGGTGGATGTCTTCATATGTCCCAGCCGCTTCCTTCGCAACCAGCTTATTCAAATGGGTTTGAAGGGAGATTTCCAGGTTCTTTCGAATGCTCTCGATCCGGAAAAATACACTCCGGTTTTCCGGAATGAAAAATCGGAGATCGTATATGCCGGACGTCTTTCCAGGGAAAAAGGGCTTTTCACCCTTCTGAAAAGCCTGACCGGCAGCTCCATCAGCTGCACCATTTACGGAAAAGGGCCCTTACAAAAGCCCCTGGCGGAAATCATACGCGAAAAGAAGCTCTCTCACGTGACCTTGGCCGGACATATCCCGAACCAAGCCCTCATGCCCCTTATCGCGAAGGCGAGCGCGGTGGTTCTGCCTTCGGAATGGTATGAGAACAATCCCTACGGCATTCTCGAGGCCTTCGCATGCGGGAAACCCGTCATCGCCTCCGACATCGGCGGTATTCCGGAACTGGTTTCCGATGGGCAAACGGGTTCGACCTTTGAGCCAGGAAATCATAGGCAGTTGCGCAAAAAAATGTTGGATTTGCTGGCCGATTCTGAAAGAATAGCCGATATGGGAAAAACAGCTCGAAGATTTGTGGAAGAAAACCACAATCCCGGTAAATACTATCAAGGATTAATGGATATCTACCTGACAGCCCAAAGGAAATTTTGCTGATATGGAAGCCGCCGTCATTACGACCTATCGCTGCGACAACCGCTGCTTGATGTGCAACATCTGGCGGCATCCCACAAAAATCGAGGAGGAATTTTCACCGGCTCTGCTTGAAAAATTGCCCGATCTTCGCTTCTGCAACATCACGGGGGGAGAACCGTTTCTTCGCGAGGACCTCGTCGATATCGCCCACATCCTCCGAAAAAAAGCGCGGAGGGTCGTCATCTCCACCAACGGTTACGCCACGGACAGGATCATAGATCTTGTGGAAAAGGTCAAGGGCATCGGCATCCGTATCAGTCTTGAAGGTCTCCCCGCCGCCAACGACGAGCTCAGGGGAAGACGGGATTGTTTCGATCACGGCCTTAGAACCCTGCTCGAACTCAAGCAGCGCGGCATCAAGGATATCGGTTTCGCGGTCACGGTCTCGGATCGAAACGCGGGCGATATGATAGAGCTGTATCATCTCGCCCGCTACTTGAACGTGGAGTTTGCGACGGCCGTCACGCACAATTCGTATTATTTCCACAAAGCGGACAACCGGATTCAGGACAAGGATAAAGCGATCGCCGCTTTTGAGATTCTTATCCGGGAGCTGCTCGCCACGTGGCGGATCAAGAACTGGTTCCGCGCTTATTTCAATCAGGGTTTGATCAATCGGATCCGGGGAGGAAGCAGACTTCTCCCCTGCCGGGCGGGAACCGATCTTTTCTTTCTCGATCCGTTTGGAGAGATCCGGCCCTGCAACGGCATGGAACCGGACACCTGGCTGGAAAGCATGGGCAACCTGCACAAGGCCTCCTTCGAGGAGATATGGAGCTCGGAGAAAGCCCGTCAAATCCGGGAATTGGTCGACACCTGCCCCCAGAAATGCTGGATGGTGGGAACGGCGAGTCCGGCCATGAAAAAGGCTCCTTGGCGGCCCGCCCTATGGGTCGTTCGCAACAAATGGAAAAGCCTGCTCGGAAACAAATCATGAAGATCGCGTTCATCGGCCAGAAAGGCATCCCCGCAACCTTCGGGGGGATAGAATATCATGTCGACCGACTCAGCCGTCAATTGGCAACCTCAGGGCATGAGGTATCGGTATATGTTCGCCGTTGGTACACTCCGAAGAGATGCAAGAATTATCAAGGCGTACGTTTGGTACACGTTCCTACGATAAAAAGCAAACATCTAGACGCTTCTCTGCACAGTTTATTGTGCACCCTGCATGCGCTGTTCAAAAAATATGATATCATCCATTATCACGCCATCGGCCCGTCTTTTTTTTCGATCATCCCCAGGGTATTTGGGAAAAAAGTCATATCCACCGTACACCGCCTGGATTGGGATACCTCCAAATGGGGATGGGCGGCCAGGTTCCTGCTGAAAATCGGCGAGCACGTCTCCATCCTGGCTCCTCAACGAACGGTGGTCGTCTCCCACGATCTGCAAAAATACTTTCAATTTAAGTACAACAAGCAGACCATTCATATTTCGCACGGATTCGATGATCCCGATCCCCGCCCTCCGGACATCATCAAAAAGAAACATGGGCTCGACAGCAAGGATTTCATACTCTTCATGGGACGCCTCGCGCCCGAAAAGCGGGTGGATTGGCTGATTCGCGTCTTTCAAGGGATTCCCAACCGAACGGTCAACGGAAAAAACATCAAGTTAGTCATCGCCGGCGGATCCAGCGCCACCAAAGACTATATCCGGCAACTGCAGTCATTAAGCAGCGGAAATCCGGATATTATCTATACGGGTTATGTGACCGGAGACGAGAAAGCCGAGCTGCTGAGCAATGCCTGGTTGTTCACTCTGCCGTCATCCCTGGAGGGCTTCCCTATCGTTCTCATCGAGGCAAAAAGCTACGGGCTCTGCAGCCTCGTGAGCGACATTCCCGCTCATCTCGAATCGATCCGCACGGGAATCGACGGATACTTATTCCATGCTCACGACCTCGCCGATTTCCAGTCCACCCTGCAGTATTTGTTCGACAATCCGGATGAGGTCAATCGATCCGGATGCGCGGCAAAAGAGTTCATCAAGAAGCAGCCCGGATGGGACATTATCGTCAAGGAGACCATCGATGTCTACCGCCACGTCCTCGGGGACGCGTCCGATTAAGCGACCTCTTTCTCCCCACATGAACCGATGCATTTTCTGTATCCTTTTGCTTCTGTTTGGAGGCGCTGTCTGCCGTGCTCAACGCGAATCCGATACACCTATCCGATTTGTCGATCTTTTAAGTCGTAAGGATGTGATCCGCTCTCCCCTGATAAATCTTCACACCCGGTTTCCTTTCCACCGAGAATCCATTTCGCCGGAGGCGATAAACACGCTGGGAATCACCAATCAGGGGGATTCGCTGCTTGGCTTTTCGCCTTCTTTCCCCGTTTTATGCGATGATCCATCGCTGGATCCTCCCGGTATCAAGCTCTATTTGAACGACCGGGAGCTGGCACGCCTGAACGACACGTCACCGCAGAACGAAGCATGGTCCTTTATGGGAAAAGATCGCGAGATCCAAATCAACCGCCTTTTTTTCAAGGGTGCCGCATTTGAAACGGATATCATCCTTCCGGGCGGCCTCACAAGATTTCATCTTCATGCTTCGAATCCTCAGCCGGGTGACTATCAACCGCATCTGGACATCCTGCTCGATGGACGACCGATCGGACGAACGACCGTTGAAAATCTCGTTTGCAATGAGATTTCCGCTCAAACCGAGCCGAAGAGATACCGCCTGACCGTAAGCTGCAACGCCATCGATCACCCTCATGGTCATAACGAACGGGGAATGATCTTCCAGCTTCATCAATTGAATATCCAAGCCTCGTCAGACCAGTTTCTATTGACCCGATCCTCTGAAGATCCGATACCGGACGAACGACGGAAATATTGCATCGAGTATTATTCCATGCCCCCCGATCAAGATATGAAAGGGAGAAAGGATCCGTCCCTTTCCTATCTCGGAACGCTCTTTCACCTGACCCGAGCTTTCCCTTCAGATGACTTCGGAATAAAAAAGATCTCCCTGCCCATAAAAACCAGACTGCGCATCGGCTCGACAACCACCAACCTCCTTCTGGCACCGACACATACCGAATTCAAGCGACGGGTGCGCGTCCCCGCTGATGCCCGGATTGAGTTTTCATGGGGACTGATCCCGGAAGCGGAGTCTCCCGGGAAAAACAAGGTTGAATTCCTCATCACGGTCGAAGATCGGAAACAAACCGCCATCTTGTTTCAGGAACATATGGACATGGAGGCGGACCAAAAGGACATTCGATGCCGCAAAAAAACCATCGATCTCAGCGCCTTCTACGGACGAACGGTCACCTTCCGCTTCGTCACCCGGAAAATAAAGACACATACCGCGGACAGGCCGCTGCCGGTTATCGCGTTCTGGGGCAACCCCATGATAACCGTTCCCCGCCCAGAGAATGCGGGATTCAATGTCATTCTGGTATCGCTGGATACCCTGCGCGCGGATCATCTCGGAACTTATGGATATCCCCGTCAAACGAGCCCGCATATCGATACTCTGGCTCGAGACGGCATTCAGTTCAATCAGCACTACAGCACCGCTCCCTGGACGCTGCCGGCGCATATGTCGCTGTTTACTTCCCAACCGGTATCACGACATAAGGTCCATCAGCAGCATCAACGTTTGAACAGGGAGATCATCACCCTGGCGGAGGTCCTTAAAACCCACGGATACGTCACCGGGGCCTTCACCGGAGGCGGTTACGTGGGATCCGCTTTCGGATTCGACCGCGGCTTCGATTTCTACCAAGACAGGGGTCTCAGGGGTTATAAAGCGGCGGAACATTTGTTTACCCGGACATCGGATTGGATCATAGAAAACCGGAAAAACAGGTTTTTTCTTTTTCTTCACACCTACCAGATCCACGGACCTTACACGACACCCGCCCCCTTCAATACAGCATTTTTAAATCAGGATCATGCCTGGAAGAAAATTAACATCAACGCACATCTCGGAGGCCTTAAAGGCATCTACAAGCCCCTTCCGGATCATGAACGGGAAAACATCATCGCGCTCTATGACGCCGAGATCCGCTACACGGATGAGATCCTCATCGGTCCTCTGATCCGACTCCTTCAAGCCGTCGGGCTCTATGACCGGACTTTGATCGTTCTGACATCCGACCACGGGGAAGAGTTCTACGATCACGGGGCCTGGATCCACGGACAAACCCTGTTCAATGAGCTGATCCGAATCCCTCTGATCATCAAAAAACCCTTCCAAGAAGACGGCGGCGGGATACGGGACGATCCGGCCGCCATCACGGATATCACCCCCACCATCCTGGAGCAGCTGGGGATCCGGGCATCATCCATGACACGGGGCTTTGAAGGTGCGGATCTTTTCAACACGTCCTTCAGAAAGGCCCATCATCCCCGCACCCTGATCTCCGAAATATATCGATCCCGCCGTTTGCCGCCGCCTTTTCCCGGTGCCGATGAACGTCTGCAGCAGGTATCCGTCGTGGAATACCCTTTTAAATTAAACATCGTTCTCAACTACATGATCCGTTTTTTTTATTACTCTCCGCCACCCCCGTTTCGAACCGAAACCATCGTGGAATTGTATGACCTCGTTCAAGATCCACTGGAAAAGGATGATATCGCCGCAGGAAATCCGGAGGTGGTTCAGAGGCTCTGGAGAAAACTCGAACTGAATTTTCAGAGGGGGATTGAGGACACACGCTCATCGAATATCTTTTCCAAGGACGACGCGCTGCGACGTCGTCTGCGCGCTCTGGGATATATAGAGTGACCGCGCCGGGTCATCAACGAGGACGGAAACCCATTCGGTTCAGGGAGAAAGGGAACGAAGGTTCCCCGATCATTACTTGCGGCCTATGGAATAATACTCGAATCCGGCCGCCCGCATCTCCGAAGGATCGAAAACATTGCGCCCATCGATGATGATGGGATTGGCCACCAGCTCACGAATCCTTTTCAAGTCAAGGTTTCGGATCTCTTTCCATTCGGTAACGATCAATACGGCATTGGCTCCCTGCGCCGCGTCATAGGGAGAATCAAAATAGTTCAAACGCGGAGATTCGGGAAAGGTGCTTTCCATATTGGACCGGGCTTTAGGATCATACAGCCGCAGCACCGCTTCTTCATCCTGAAGCTTCCTGATGAGAGGAATGCTGGGGGCATTGCGTATGTCGTCCGTTTCGGGTTTGAAGGCCAGTCCCAGAACGGCGATGGATTTCTCTTTCAGTATCCAGAGTGCCTGTTTGACTTTTTTTACGTAGTCGGCGATCCGGGAGGTATTGATACGATCGACTTCCTTGAGAAGATCGAATTTCACTCCTAAATCCTCACCGATTTTGATAAGAGCCCGCACATCCTTGGGAAAACATGAACCCCCGTAACCGAGCCCGGCACCCAGAAACTGTGCGCCGATACGCGAATCCAACCCCATTCCCTTGGCCACCAGCTCGATATCCGCATCCGTTTTTTCACACAGTTCGGAAATCAGGTTAATGAAAGAGATCTTCGTCGCCAGGAAAGAATTGGACGCATGTTTGATCAGTTCCGCCGTATCAATATTCGTAATCAAAAGACGATCGCTGAAATCGGCGTAAATCTTGACCAATATCTCCCGCGCCCTGTCGGTTTCGACACCGATGATGACGCGGTCTGGATTGAGAAAATCATAGACCGCCGAACCCTCCCTGAGGAATTCGGGATTGGAGGCCACATCAAAATCCTCCGTTTGTTTCTTGTAGAGACTGATGGTCCGCTTGATCCACATGGAGGTTTTTACCGGCACCGTGCTTTTTTCAACGATCAGCTTATAGTGGTTCAAGTTTTCGGATATCCGGCGGGAAACGCCCTCGACATAACTCATGTCCGCGCTGCCGTCCTCCCTCTGGGGAGTGTTAACACAGACAAACAGAACGTCCGAAGCCAAAATAGTCGCATCGAGGTCGCCGTTGAACGAGAGGTTTCCGGCCTTGAGATTCTTCTTGAGAAGCTCCTCCAGACCGGGTTCATAGATATGCGAGATTCCCCGTGAAGCCTTTTCGATCTTATCCGCATCCAGGTCCGTTCCCACAACGGTATGGCCGAAGTTCGCCAAGCCCACGGCTGTAACCAGTCCCACATATCCGGTTCCGATAACTCCTATCTTCATGTTCCTCTCCTCTTTTCGAATCTATCATGGTCCTGCCGGACGGCATGATACGCTTGACTCTATGCCTTTACCACATTGTCTCTCTTCGTTTGTACGGCGTTGCGCGTATCGATGATCAAAAAGGAATGGGCGGCGACCCATTCGTAATCGATCACCGAATGATCGGTTGTGATGATCACGGCATCGTACTCGCGCAGCATCTCTTCGTTAAGCGGGAGAGACTTCAGGCTTAAACCGGGGTAATCACGATGCCCGGATGACTGGGGGACATAGGGATCGTGATAATCGACGCGCGCTCCCTTCTTCTGCAGCAGGCTGATGATTTTCAAAGCGGGAGATTCCCGCTGATCATCGACATCCTTTTTATACGCAATCCCCAGGATCAGGATGCGCGAGTTATGGAAGGTTCTTCCTCGCTGATTCAGAGCCTCGATCGTTTTCTCGATCACATAATAAGGCATAGCGGTATTGATCTCTCCGGCCAATTCGATAAACCGGGTGGGATAATCCACTTCCTTGGCTTTCCACGTAAGATAATAGGGATCTATGGGGATACAGTGCCCGCCGAGCCCCGGGCCCGGGAAGAACGGCATGTATCCGAAAGGTTTGGTGGAAGACCCCCGGATAACCTCCCAGATGTCGATTCCCATGCGCTCGAAAATCAACTTCATTTCATTCACCAGGGCGATATTCACCGAACGGAAAATGTTTTCCAACAATTTCGTAGCCTCAGCGGCTCGAGTGGAAGACACGGCTACCGTTTTGATGACGACTTGGTCATAGAGCAGCTGGGCTGCATTCCGGCAAGCATCCGTTACACCGCCTACGACCTTGGGGATGAGAGCCGTGGTGAAATGAGCATCCCCGGGATTCTCCCGCTCAGGGGAATACGCCAAATAAAAATCACGTCCGACTTCAAGACCGGTTGCCTCCAAAATGGGGAGCATCTCCTCATCCGTGGTGCCGGGATAGGTCGTACTCTCCAATATCACCATCTGTCCCGTCCGCAGACAGCCGGATATGACCCGGGTCGTGTTCATGACGTAGGAAAGATCGGGATTTTTATGCGCATCCAAAGGTGTGGGGACACAGATGATAATCACGTCGGCCTCTTTCAGGCTGTTCTCTTCGGTGGTAGCGTAAAATTTTCCCTCATCCAGATAGGGTTTCAGATCGTCTCCCGTAACGTGGCGGATGTAGCTTGTCCCCTGATTCAATTGTTCGACTTTCCGGCTGTCCACGTCAAAGCCGCAAACGGTGAATCCCGCCTTTAGAAAGGTTTTGATCAACGGCAATCCCACATAGCCCAATCCGATGACGCAGATCAAAGCACTGTGGTTTTTAATTTTTACTTCAAGCTCCATCATTCCCCCTCGGATATGCACCGGCTCTGTCGTCACACAGAAGATTCCACACGATTCACGGAAATCGTCCGCGTGTCACAGATCACTGCTTTGGGATGGAAGGCGAAAACGCCGCGGACGGCGGCTTAATCCATATAGCCCAAAGCCTTCAGTCTGGCTTTTACTTTTTCCTCATCATCTTCGGAAAAGGAAGTTTCCGGTTTGGACTCGACACCCAGGTTCTTGCTTAGAATATCAACCACATAATCTTCCACCGAATCGTATGGGGAATCCTTAAGTTTTTTTTCGATCTCAATTACCAGAGATACGGGAATAGCAACTGTTTTTGTTTCTGTATCCATTCTTTCCTCCCTTAGGGGATGATCTCTCCATCGCGGCCCCGCTTTCTCTATTCCAGAGGGACCTTCGTAAATACGGAACGCAGCTAGTTTCGACGATTCCGGTACAAGGATTTATCGACACAGGCCTTCATCTTTTCCAGATCGAGTTCCTCGGAACCGACGAACTCATGAATCCGTGTGACATTTTTCTCCGGCTCAGCCAGAATTTCATTGTAATTGATGAAAAGAGTCTCGGCGTCGCTTCTTTTCCGGATCAAACCCTTGATCATATCGTTCAATTTCAGAAAACTGTCGCGGGTTTCCTCGCGGCTGTCATCGCGTATCCGCGCCATTTTCTCCATGGAATCCAGAATCTCATCGAGGTTCCGCTCGGAATAGATGATTTTATACCGACTCTCCGGCAAAAACTTCAGGCCGTATGCGGTTATCTTGATAAACTCTCCTCGATACTTATCCAGATTAAAATTTCCGTTCATCAACCGGGTGATGATCTTACCGCCCTCCAGTTCAAAATAGCCTTTGGGATTATTATCATCGGGAGGACGCGAATCATGATCGTAAGCCATCGGAGCCCCACCGGCATGCAGAATCTGCATCAACATGGAAGTCCCCGACCGCTCCAGTCCGGATACGATGTAATTAATATTTTGGTTGAGTTTCATAATGTCTCCTAGAGCATTTTTATATATTAATTTTCGTTATTTTTCAATATGTCACGGCAAATCATGCATATAGGAAATTCCTCTGCAGCGGATATAGGACAAAAGCCTCTCATGGACCCAACCGGGCTCATCCTTTGGAAACCGGCCGGTATGGGTTGTGCAAGACGCCGGCACATGGAGTATCTATATCCGCCGGGAACCGGTTTTCAGATCAACCTGCTCTCCGGGGCATCTTGACAAAGCCTCGCTTTTGATGTTTATTTAGGATATATGACAACCACGAAACCAGCGCCTCACCCATACCGCCAATCCTGAAATGGAAAAAATCGAACACCCCTATGTCCGGAAATCCGCCTTCTCAGGAGTTCTGGATAAAAACCTGAAATCGCTCGAAAAGCGCTTGGGGATTTCCCTATCCATACGAGGCGACAGCCTGATTATCAACGGCCCCGATAAAAACGTCGAATTCGCAAAGTATTATTTCGATCAGCTCCAGGGCCTGGAGGACAAAGGATACAGTCTTAAACCCAATGACTTTAAAGTCGCTCTCGATCTTCTGGAAGAAGGTCTGCCCCACCGGCTGGAAAAGTTTTTTTCTGCGGAACCTCTCACGTTCTCCCGCAAATCCGTCACCCCGAAAACCCTGAACCAGCAGGACTACATCCAGGCGATGCAAAAACACGACCTGGTTTTCGGCATCGGGCCGGCGGGAACGGGAAAGACCTACCTGGCCATGGCCCTGGCCCTCTCGTTTTTGCAAGACAAATCCGTCTCCCGCATCATCCTCACGCGTCCCGCGATCGAAGCGGGAGAACGTCTGGGCTTTCTTCCGGGGGACATTTCCCAGAAGATCAACCCCTATCTCCGCCCGCTCTATGACGCCCTGTTCGATCTTTCACTCCAGGAACCGGCAAAAAATCTCATCGACCGCGGCATCATTGAAATAGCGCCCCTGGCATTCATGCGAGGCCGCACGCTCAACAACGCTTTCATCATACTGGATGAAGCGCAAAATACCACCAAAGAGCAGATGAAAATGATCCTTACCCGAACGGGATTCAATTCCAAAATGATCGTCACCGCCGACATCACCCAAATCGACCTGCCGCACCCGCAAAAATCCGGCGTTCTGCATGCCATGAAAATCCTGGCCGGCCTCAAGGAAATCGCTTTCGTCCATTTTAACGAGAAGGACGTCGTACGTCATCCGCTGGTCCAAAAGATCGTCAAGGCCTACCAGAGATCCGAGACCGGATCCCAGAGAAAGAGATGAATCCCTTACCCATAAAGAAAATCAATTTTTTCAAAGGCGGAGGAAATTCTCCGCCCAATAACAACAATCACGTCAAGAAAGAGAAAAATATCGGTTTCTGGGCCAGGCAGGAACGAAGGTCCCTGTTCTTTTTGCTTCTGTTCGTGCTCATCATCGCCTATTTCATCGCTTACATCCCCTCTAAATCTCTACCCGTTCCCCAGGAAGGCGAGATAGCGACCTCCGATATCATCGCACCCGAAAACTTGACCATCGAAGACAAGGAAACCACGGAAAGCCGCCGCCGGGCGGCGGAGGAAGCCGTTCTTCCCGTTTACAGCCTCGATCCCAACATCTTTGTCAATACCGAAAAAAATATCAGGGAAATGTTCAAATCGGGACAGGAATTCGTGAAGAAACCGGTCACTTCCAAACGGGAAGAAGAATTTCAAGCTTCGATCTTCGAGAATTACGGATTCGAGATTCCCGAAGACATCCTGCGGATGCTGGAAAAGGACAAATTCCCTCTCACCCTTGAGGAAAACCTCATCAGCCTTCTGGGAATCGTTTCGGAGCAGGGAATCATCTTCACAAAAAATCTCTTCATCCACAAAGAACCGGAAAAGGGACTGACTCTTATTCGCAGCGATTTAGAAGAAAACACCGTCACCGTCGGCGATATCCTCGATATCTCGGAAAGCCTGCAAAAAGTCCGGGAAGAGCTCGATCAGTTGGATCTTTCCTCCCGGGAAAAAGAGCTCCTTTTCTCTCTGACCGACCTCTTTCTCAGCCACAACATCAACTACAATCAAATTGAGACCGAACGCCGCAAGGAACAAGCCCGGGATGGAATTGAAACCGTATTTTATAACATCAAGAAAGGCAAGGTCATTGTTCGCAAGGGAGACGAGATTAATGCGGAAGCCTTGAAACAGATCAACATCATCAATCGAAATCTCAGCGATAAACCCAGCTGGCTTATGAACTTTATGGGCGCTTTTCTGCTTTTCGCGCTGCTTATGACATCGCTTTATTACTACCTGAAATCCTTAAAAAAATATGAATCCTCCTTCAAGATTTTTCTCATGATGGGCATCATCTTAATCATGAGTCTGCTTTTCTATAAGCTGTCCTTTTTTCTCACGGAGATCCTGAGCAAGAGCACCAGCCTTTCCATTCTGACCATTCCGGAAAGCTACCCCTATGCGATCCCCATACAGTTCGGGACCATGATCTTCGCTTTCCTTGCCGGGATTCACATCGCTCTGGTCTTTGCGGTCATCAACAGCCTGCTGCTGGGCTACCTGTACCAGGCCAATTTCTTTTTCCTGGTATTCAGCTTGATCGGCGCCCTGGCCGCCATCTACGGCATCAAGCACTACGGGAAGAAGAAACGATCGACCGTATTCAGCGCCGGGCTGGCGCTGGTCGCCCCCGTCAATATCATTCTCCTTATCAGTTTTCACCTCATTCGCGAGTCCATGGGACCATTCGTTCTCTTTGCCAGCGAAATCGTCATGGCTGTTTTCGGCGCCCTCCTGAGCGCCACCCTGGCTTTTCTGTTCCTCCCCTCTTTCGAAACCCTGTTCGGCTTCATCACGCAATCCAAGCTGCTGGAGCTTACGAATTCCGACCTTCCCATCTTGAGACAGATGGCGATGGAAGCTCCCGGAACCTACCATCATTCCCTGATCGTTTCCTCATTGGCGGAAAAAGCCGCCGATATCATCAAAATCGATTCCATGCTGGTGAAAGCCGGCGCTCTCTATCACGATATCGGGAAGATCAAGCGCCCCGAATACTTCATCGAAAACCACACCCGAAACCTTGACATGCACAAGTATTTGAAACCCAGCATGAGCACCCTGGTCATCATCAATCATGTCAAGGAAGGCGTCGAGCAGGCAAAAAAACTAAAACTCCCTAAAAAGATCCGAGATATCATTGAACAACACCATGGAAATTCTCTGGTAAGGTACTTTTTCGAAAAGGCCAAGACCGCCTACGACCCCGAGATGCAAAAAGTCGGAGAGGAAAGCTACCGCTACGCCGGACCCAAACCCAGGAGCAAAGAAGCCGCTCTGGTAATGCTGGCGGACTCCATCGAAGCCGCTTCGCGCAGCCTTAAGTCCCCTACCAAGCCCCACCTCAAGCGCCTTATCAACGACATCATCAACAACTATCTTCAGGACGACCAATTGGATGAGTGTAAAATCACCATCAAAGAATTGAAGCTCTGTGCGTCGTCCTTCCTCGAAACCCTTTACACGATCTATCATCACCGCGTGGAATACCCGGGATTCGAGTTCGAAAAACCCGATAAAAAAAAGCCCGAAAGATCTAAAAATCCCGATGATCGAAATAATAAACCGTCAAAATAGGTACGAGATCCATTCCCGGGATTTCCGAGACCTTCTTGCCCGGCTTCTCCAACATTACGGCTTGGAAGATCCGGTGATCACCCTGGCTTTCGTCAACAACAAAGCTATCCGGGATCTCAATCGCAAGTTCCTCAACCAGGACAAGCCCACGGACGTCCTCAGCTTCCCGTTGGGGGAAAAAGCAGCGGACGGACGGTATTACCTCGGGGACATCATCATTTCCGTTCCTCAAGCAAAGAGACAAGCCCTCGAAAGGAAGCACGCGCTGCACAAAGAACTGGCTTTGCTGACACTGCACGGTTTTCTGCATCTGATGGGATTCGAACACCATAAAGGAATGGAAGAAGAAGAACTCAAGATCAGGAATATTTATATAGAAGGAGACAATGGAAACTGAACTCATGACCTGGCTGGGATTCGGACTCAGTATCCTGGCCGCTTTTCTGTTCTCGCTGTTTCACATCAGTCTAAACTCGTTTTCAAAAATTTCCCTCAGCCGCCTGCTGGAAAAGGAACCCAAATCCACACGAACGAAGATATTGGATGTTTTTGACGAACTCAAGATCTCCGTTGAGATTTTGCGAGGCATATTTTTAATCGCCTTTCTGGTATATTTTTTCATCATCTTCCCTCGCCTGAACCTTTGGCCGTTGTGGCTGCTGCTGCTTTCCCTCGGCGCCTATCTCATCGTCTTCGACCTCCTTCCGCGCCTGATCAACCTGTTCAGCAAGAAACGGATATTCGCCCTTTTCCTCCCTTCATATAAAATCCCGTATTTAATCGCCAGGATATTCGCTTTCTTTTCCCGCATCATGACCGTCGAACGCGAAGAAGACGAACAGCATGAGCCTTCCGAAGAAGAAATCGATGTTTTGATCGGCGAGGCCGAGGAGGAAGGCATCATCGAGAAGGAAGAAGGTCTGCTGCTCAAAAGCGTGGTGGAATTCGGAGACACCGTCGTCCGGGAAATCATGACCCCGCGCGTTTCCATGGCATGCATCAAACGAGGTGCCGACCTTTCTCATCTCCGGGCTCTGGTCAACAAAGAGAAACACTCCCGGATTCCCGTTTTCAGAGAACGCATTGATAATATCGATGGTATCGTCAACGCCAAAGACTTGTTGGAATACGCCGAAGACAAACAGGCGACGGATCCCATCGATCCCCTTATCAGGCCCGTATATTTCATCCCGGAATCCATGAAAGTAGCGGAACTTCTTAAGGAATTTCAGGATCGCAAACAGAAAATTGCTATCGTGGTCGATGAACACGGAGGCGTTTCCGGACTGGTAACCATGGAAGATCTCATGGAGGAGATCGTCGGCGAAATCCAGGATGAATACGACAAGGACCAAGTTCGATTCATCAAACAGGGGCCACATGACTACATCGTATCGGGAAGCGCCGACGTGGAAGACCTGGAAGATCTTTTTCACTGCGAACTCGCGGCCGACGATTACGTCACGGCGGGCGGCTTGATCACCCACCATCTTGGACACCTTCCGGAAAAAGGGGAAAAAATCCGGATCAAGGAACTGGATTTGGAAATCCTGGAAGTCGGCCAGAAACGCATCCGCAAGCTGAGGATCAAAAAAGCGCCCCCTCCCCCCAAGAACTGATCGGGGGACGGTCATACACGGAAATTCATAATAAAACCATCAACTCAGGATAAAATCTCATGGAAAACAATTCAAAAAAGCTTAAAGTCGGATATGCCGCGCTTATCGGGCGGCCCAATGTGGGAAAATCCACTCTGCTCAATAAGATCTTGAACGAGAAAGTGGCCATCACCTCCGATAAGCCCCAGACGACACGCACCAGCATCCTGGGCATCAAAACCACCGAGCGCGGACAGATCATCTTTGTCGACAATCCGGGAATCCACAAACCGCTGCACAAGCTTAACCGCCGGATGATGAACTTCGTGGATTCCGCCCTGGAGACAGCGGACGTCATCTGCCTGCTGATCGACGCCACCCTCCGCTTCGGCCACGGCGACGAGTATGTGCTGGATTTTCTGAAGCGCGTCTCCACCCCGGTTATATTGCTGATCAACAAGGTGGATATCGTAAAAAAAGGGAATATCCTGCTGATGATCGATAAATACAAGGACCTCTTCGATTTTCGGGAAATCATCCCTATTTCCGCCCTCAAAGGCACGAACCTCGATGCTCTGGAAAACAGTCTCTACGCACTCCTTCCCGAAGCCGAGAAGCTCTACGGCGACGAGGACATCACGGTCCAGTCCGAACGTTTCCTGCTCTCCGAGATCATCCGTGAAAAATTATTGGCTCATGTAAAACAGGAGCTGCCGTTCGTCACCGCCGTCCATATCAGCACCATCGTAGAAATTCCTCCCAAGGATCCGGATTCCCCCAAAAATCCGGTCAAGCACATCAAAGCCACCATCTTCGTGGAAAAAGACAGCCATCGCGTGATCCTCATCGGACGCCACGGCTCGATGGTCAAGACCATCGGCACCGAAGCACGCAAGGACATGGAAAACATCCTCGACACCCGCGTCTATCTCGATCTAAAGATCAAGGTCAAGGAGCGCTGGCGCGATCAGGCCGACGTTCTGAGCCTGATCGAGGATCAATAATAAAGGGAGGACATACAGCCGCCGTTTTTTCTCCCAACGGAAACGCACGGCCCTTCGAAATTTTTCGCGTAATTCCGAATCCCGCGCTCCTTCGGTATTGACATTATTCGGGTTTGATGCGAAAATTTGACTCCCTAAATCGTGGTGAGTGTAGCTCAACTGGTTAGAGCACTGGACTGTGGATCCAGAGGTTGGGGGTTCGAGACCCCTCACTCACCCCACCCCGCCCCCTACCCCCTGATATGTCGCCATTATTCTGCCGGAAAATCGGGAAGAGCGGTAATTTCCCGCCATGCAGCGGCGGTTTGAACGAAGAAACCTAATCCGCTTTTTTACGCGAGATCTCGAAGACGACCGGGTTGTAGGCGTCGGGACAGGCGGAGGTCGAAACGTCGGGATCTTCCAACCAGGGGAATTGGGCGTCGAACATCATGGCGAAGACTTTCGGCAGGACGGCATAGAGCGCATGGATGCAGATCTTTCCCGTGACTTCATTTTCAGTAACGATGATAGTATCGCCGACCTTATGTCCGGCAGCGCAGGTTCCTTCCTGACTTATCACTTTCAGAGCAATCGTCTTTGCCATCTTTTCCTCCATCGATCGTCCACGTTCTTCAGCGAACGATTTCACAGCGGTCTTATCCCCTGCCAGGGGAGATAAAATCCACAGACCGGCGGCGCACGGAACCTTCCCGCAGAATTCTCGGCGGTCCATGACGTGATTTCTTTCCTTTGTACGATCCGTCATGGATTCCTTCCCGGGGTTATCCTTTTCGATCATGCCGAATCCTCTCTTCCGGAGACAGTTCCGATTTCATCGGAATCCCCCGTTGAACTTGCTTCATCATCATGATACCCGGGGATCGCCCGGACCGTCAATGATATTACTACAGCCCGGAAAATCTTATTTGCCGAATGAATACGGGAAAAAGAATTCGGCTTCATGGCGAATTACTGCTTTTCCATCTATGTAACCCGGCGTTAAGCGGCAAACCTCGGTTTTCCACTATCCTGCGGATTTTTACACTTGAATTCTATTTTCTCTACGGGGTAAACTGAAAAGCGCTTTGCAGGGATTACGTTTTTTCAACAACCCACCCCATGAGGATAGAAGGAGAATCAGCGTGAAAAAAATCATTCCGGGTATTGTCTCGCTCTTGCTTATTTGGACGGCGGCCGCAGGGTCGACGGACATTCATCCCCAATCCAAATTATCGATCGATAATCTGCTTCAGATCAACTCGGTCATCGGATCCTCGCTTATGTGGTCGCCCGACGGGAAACAGATCATCTGTTCGTCGAGCCTGAACGACGGAGGCCTGGTCGCTTTCGACGCCGAAAACGGCCGTCTCACGCGACTGCCGTTTCAATTCAGCGGAGCCGGCCTCGCCATGTACTCTCCTGACGGAAAATGGATCTCTTACGTCTCCTCTCAGAGCGGCGCCCCGGAGATCTGGCTCTGGTCGGTTTCCGGAGGAAGCCACCACCGTCTGACCGACCTGGGAGGGCGGATCAGTTCCATGAGCTGGTCGCCCGACAGCAAAGGCATCGCCTTCGCCGAAGACGTTTACGGCAGTTTCGACATCTGGAAGGTTTCGGTCCCCACCGGCAAGCTTCAACGCCTGACATCGGATAAACTCTATGAAGTTTATCCCGCTTGGACACCGGATTCTCAAAAGATCCTGTATGTCCGCATGGATGACAAATGGGTGGATCATGATATAATGGAGATCCCCGCTTCCGGAGGATCCCCCCGATTGGTTCTTTCCGATAAGGATTTCTTCGATTACCGGGAAGGCCGCGCCTTCGGTTATCCCCAGGTTTCCCCTAACGGAACACATGTGCTTTTCCGGTCCCACCGAAGCAACTGGATCAACTTCTGGACCGTACCGCTGTCGGGCGGAGATCCCAAGCCGATCGCCGAGGAACAAGCCGATCAGAGCGGCGCCTGCTGGTCACCGGACGGACGCTTTATCGCCTATACGTCCATTCATAACGGCACCCAGGATCTGCGCATCGTCTCCTCCGACGGAGGCTCCCCCCGCGTGCTGGTCTCGCCGGAAATGGGCATGTGCTCCAATCCCCGGTGGTCGCCCGACGGAACCCGCCTCGCCTACACCTTCGGTTCCCCCGTCGAACCCAATGACCTGTATATCGTTTCCATAAAAAACGGCAGGCGCACACAGCTCACCCGTTCCATGCCCGAAGGGAACTTCTCACAGCACTTGGTGACACCGGAAAAAATCACGTATAAAAGCCCCGACGGTTTCACGATCGCGGCCTATCTTTACAAACCGACCGACATCCGCCCGGGAGATAAATACCCCGGAGTCATGTGGCTGCACGGAGGCCCCACCGGTCAATTCCGCGACTCACTGCAGGCCCGGGTTCAATTTTTCGTGCAGAACGGCTACGTGATCCTTCAACCGAATGTGAGGGGGAGCTCGGGTTACGGTCGAGATTTCGAAAAAGCTAACAATAAATCCTGGGGAATCAGCGACTTGAAAGACGTTCTCGCCGGGGCCGACTATCTCAAGACTCTTTCCTATGTGGACAAAAACAATCTGGGCGTCACCGGAACCAGCTACGGCGGAATCCTGACATTCGCGACCATCGCCAATGCCCCCGAAGTCTTCCAGGCGGCCATCCCCTGCTCGGGAGACGCCGATTGGGCCAGAGCCTACAAGGACGACCATGTCCACCACGTCAAGATGTGGGATTATGAGCTCGGTCCCCTCGAAGACAACCGGGAACTCTATCGACGCATATCCCCCATCACCAACGTCCGCAATGTGACGACACCGGTCTTCATGCCTTATGGAAAGGGACGTTATGCGGAATCCCCCCAATCGGAGCTGATGGCCGTAGCTCTCCAGAAATACTCCAAGGTGTTCCGCATCAAATCCTATCCTAATGAAACCTACTACGTCTACCGTACCGAAAACAAACGGCAGTTATGGAAGGACATGCTGGAATTTTTCAATAAATACCTTAAAAATAGAAATATCGGTCATTCCGAATCATAAAAAGGGGAAACGGAGGAATCGTTCCATGACAGACAAATCTTTAAAACCCGGCTCTTTAAAAAAAATGACATCTCTGCCGGTGCTGCTGTTTTTCACGGCGGTCGCCGCCATAGGCGCCCAAAAGGTTCCCATAAGCTTCAACGACTACCACGGATATACCGGAACCGTTGAATACATCAGGGCGGTAGCCGAAGCACATCCCGAGATCACCCGACTGCTCAAAATCGGCGAGAGCACCATGGGAAGGCCGATCTACGTGCTGGTCATCTCAGAAATGAAGACGGGAACGACCATCGACGCCCACGTGACGCTGCGCAATATGCGAAAAGAAGGCGTTAAAAACGTCACCCCCATGAAATCCTACCAGGGAAAACCCGGATTCTGGATCTGCGGCAGCACCCACGGCAATGAATATACCGGAACCGAGGTATGCCTTTACATCATCGACAAGCTGGTTTCGGGTTTCGGGACGGACGATGAGATTTCCAAAATGGTTGCCCGACAGACATTTTATATATGCCCCGTGGTCAATCCCGACGGGTTGTACAACAGTGTCGAACGCGGAATCTCTCAACGTCAAAACAGCATGAAGACTGACGACGACGGGGACGGCCAAATCAATGAAGACGGGGCGGACGATCTCAACGGGGACGGCCATATCACGCGGTTCCGATATCCGAATCCGGAAGGCCGCTACATCATCGATGAAATCGACCCTCGAGTTATGATCCGCCTCGGAAAAGATGAAGACACACAAAAAACGCGATACTCCGTGATCCGGGAGGACCGGGATAACGACGGAGACGGAAAACGCGGCGAAGATTCCGAAGCGGGAATCGACTTGAACCGGAACTTCCCCGAAGGTTGGTTCGATGAAACCATGGCCGGAGGAAGCGGTGATTACCCCACATCCGCTCCCGAGGCGCACGCCCTGGCAGAATTTTTCACCAACCACACGAATATTCTCATGGCGCAGAACTACCATACTTCTGGCGGATTCACGTACCGGCCCATGGGGACGGCCCCTCACACCCGCATGCATCCGCGGGATGTGGCCGTGCTGGACATGATCATGGGGAAAAAATACCTCGAGATCATCGGAGAAGAGATTCCCGAGGCCTGGTTGAATCCCGAGAACCTCCCCGAGTTGAAAGAGGACCTCGCAAAAACCTCCAAGAACACATACGCCGCCGCACGCGGATATGTGCTCCCGCGCGGCTGGCGGGTCAGCTATGATGAAGCCCGAGACCGCCGGTACGGGTATGGGATGGCAACCGACTGGATGTACAAACAGCGAGGCGTTTATGCCCTCACCACCGAACTCTGGAATCCCGAAAACGACATCCGGGATTTTCCCCGATGCGAGGGGCCGGATGCCCGAATCAAGGTCCAAAGAGCCCTCCTGAAGATCCAGGACGAACGCTACGAGGGCCGATTCTTCATCCCATGGAAATCCTACGAACATCCGGAATTGGGAAGAGGAGAAATCGGCGGATGGATCCCCAGGTATCAGAGCAACGCCCTCCCGGGAGCCCCCTTGATCGACGTCTGCGACAAACACTGGCGGTTCGAAAAATTCCGCGCCGGACTCCAGCCCGAGCTGTCCATCACCGATGCGAAAGTCGAGGTCCTGACCACGGCTTCCCTTGCCGGGGCCGCCGCCGTTCGCAGCGGCGACGAGGTGATCATCACCAAGGGAAAAGCGAAAGGGAAAACCAACGTCCTCAAAATCACGGCCGTGATCGAAAACCGGGGGGCGCTGCCGACCCACATCGCTCAAGGAGAGGAGCTGGCAGGCAACCGGGAAGACATCGTCTGGCTGATCGGAGAACCGGGAAAAATATCCTATCTTCGAGGATCGGCATTCCAGAAACTGGGCGTTCTCGCCGGAACCATGAAAATTCCCGGGTATCAAGAGAAGCAAGAGGCCTCCGCCCTCGCGGAAGAGGAGCGGATGCCTTTTTATCCTCCTGGATATCCGACGTTCCGCCGACCGCCGAGACTCAATCCGACCGAAGTCAAAACCGGGGGACCGAAGCGGACGGTCACCTGGCTGGTTGCGATCGAAGAGGGAACGCCGCTCAAAATCGTCGCCGCTTCGCAAAAAGGCGGGACCCGGGTCGAAGTTCTCGATATTCCTTAAGGGAGGAGCACGATGAAAACATCCATCACCATAAAAACCATCCTGGCGGCGCTCCTGGGATTTATCTTTCTCACCACCCCAATGATCCCGGCGGCGGGCCAGGTAAAGGCGCAGAAGAGTCCTGGGGGCTATCACGGCGAACTCGATTTTCCCATAAGCTGGAAGCGCTATTACGCCTACGCGGAATGGACTCAAATCATGAAGGATATCCAGAAGCAGTATTCCCGGCTCGCGGATATCCGGAGTATCGGGAAAAGCCGCATGGGACGCGATCAGTACCTGATCACGATCACGGCCAAGACCACCGGAAAACATCAGGACAAGCCGGCCATGTGGGTGGACGGAGCCGTGCACGGCAATGAGGTGAACGGGATCACCTGTTCGCTTTATCTTATGTGGTATCTTCTCACCCGCTATGACTACGATCCATACGTGCATGAACTTGTCGACAACTGCACGTTTTACATCCTCCCGGGATTGAACGTAGACGCCAATGATTCATTCGTTCGCTTTCCCAACACGCCTCACAATCCCCGGGAACCCTACAGGCCTGAGGATAATGACGGAGACGGCCTGTATGACGAAGACCGCACCGAAGACGTTGACGGCGACGGCGAACTTTCCACGATGTACATGGAAGACCCGAAGGGAAATTTCAAACTGTCTCCCGATGGTCGGCGTTTCATCTCAATCACGGACGAAAAGGAAGGAGGGGTCCGGTTTCGATTGGTCGGCTCCGAAGGTTTCGACAACGACGGGGACGGCTTGATCAACGAAGATGATATCGGAGGTCCGGATCCCAACCGCAATTATCCGTATGGTTGGAATCTACCCGCCGGCAATCCCTATCCCATGTCGGAACCGGAAACCCGCAACGCCTATGAGTTCCAACTCGCCCATCCGAATATCTTCGCCACATTCCATTACCACAACACCGGACGACTGATCATGTTCCAGGTGCCGCCGGAGAAACCGGCCCGCGACCGGAATCCCGAACAGGATCAACGCAGACGCCGATACTTCGAACAGAGGCTGGCCGAAATGAAGAAAGCCAACAAATACGCCCAGCTCTTCGACCGGCAGGTTCCGGAAAACTACCGGCATGACATGGATGTCCAGACGGAAATCGTAACCGCGGGCGCCCGGATCCTGAAAAATTACGATCCGGTGCTCGCAGGTCTCAGCGGTCAGGCTCATGCCGCAACTTATTACATGCTCGGCGCCTACAGTTATCTCATCGAGCTCTGGGGAACTCCGGACTTCGAAGCCGATGAAAACGGAGACGGCCGCGTAACCGACGAGGAATATTTAAAATGGATCGATACCGAACTAACCGGAGCCGGGTGGATCGATCCTCACCCGTTCGATCACCCCGACCTTGGGAAGGTCTGGATCGGAGGCACCCGTCAGAAGCATACCGTGAGAACGCCGCCCGCTCGCTATATCGAAATGGAAGCCTTTAAAAACACCCAGTTCGTGCTCTACTGCGCCGGCCAGTTTCCCAAGATCGCGATCACGGATATTTCGGTCACCCCGAAGACAAACGACCTCTTTTGGGTCGAGGCGGAAGTGAAAAACGACCGGCTGTACCCAACGTCCTCCGATCGCGCCGTTCAGCTCAAGAAAGCCGTGTTGGACAGCATCTCCCTGGATTCATCGTCGAACATTTCCATCATCGATATCGGCAAAGGAGAGACCGTGATCGATCCCGCCAATATGACGGAAACAGCCCTCGCCGTTACCAAAGAACCGACGGAATTCAGACTCAAGGGAAAGCAAGCCCGGCGCTTTTGCGCCCTGGTAAAAATGAAAGGTTCCACGGGATGGGTGCGCTTCCGGGTAAAATCGCGGCACGGCGGCACCGACGACCGAAAGATCGAGCTGAGACTGAAACGGTAATATCGGATCAAAAAGAGCTTGTGGTCCGATCGGCCGGCGGAAGAATCCACATGACGCGGCTCGCGTCATGGTAAAGGAACGACGGAATTCATTTGGGATCGCTTCCTTAAATAGGATAATCCCTTGCCATCTTGCCGGACAGAGTGATAGCATCTTTTATAGGGTTCCCCAAGCGGTTCCGAGAACGGTTCATGAAGAAATCCGAAATAGAACAGGCCGTATTCGCCATTGTGCGGCGCTACGGGGAGATCCTCGAAAAAAACGCGAAACGCCCCTACGGCATGGCGGAGTCCATGCTCCCCTACGGTAAAAAAGTGATCGAAAATGCCATCAAGATCGCATTGGTCCTCGAAAAGGATGAAGATACGCGCCGACAGCTGAAATCAGGATATATCGCCCTTGCTAATTTCATCCCCGATCCCGAAGCGGAGAGTGCGGAAGAGATCTCTGGTGAGATCTTCTCTTTTTTAGAAATGGAGGAAGATAAAAAAAGAGACTTCCTGCAGGCCCGATTCAAGAGCGGACTGCTGGGTGATTACGAGACCGCCGTAAAAATAACGTCCAGGATCGCGGCCGAGCAAAAGCGGCTTCAAAAGGAACTGGAGGCTTTTCTCGAAAGCTTGGACCGGGATCCGAATCATCCCGAAATAAAGGATTGACCGAAGCGCCGAGCGCCCGGACTATTTGCTATTCAGAAATCTGATCCCGGTAAGATAATCATTCTGCCAAACGACTTTTCCAACAGCCCTGACGGATTGAGAGTCGCCGTTCAGAGGTCCGAAATCCAACTCGATCACCGCTCCGGGCGGAAGTTCTTCGTTCAGCATGAGACAACAGCCGCCTTCGCTGATATTCTGGGTAAATCCTTCACCTGCAACAGGCCTTCTAATTCGATAATTGACTTTTCGTACCGCATCCACTCGGGAATTGCAGCGTTCGTTGGTCACTTTGAACCGTTTTGGGAATTTCACTTTCATTTTGAGCCACATGGTATTCGCAGGATTCCACGCATATTTATCATATCAGATCATTTTTAACAACGAAAGCGCAATTTTTTCCACCCTCGCTCATTCTCCCCAAAGATCGCAACCGAAAAGAGAAGGAGAATTGTCAATACGCACAAATAAAGGTATCATGGATACTCATGTTAAGAAAATCCAGTCCTTTTCTCATCGCAGCCGCTTTGATGATTTGCGCCGCGATCTTCACGACCTGTCGGAAAGCCCGGACCACTGATGTCAACGTATTGGTGATCACTCTCGATACCACGCGACCCGACGCCCTCGGAATCCATGGAAACACGAAGCCTTCACAAACGCCGAACCTGGATAGGCTGGCCCGGGAAGGAGTGTTCTTCAAGCAGGGATTCGCACCCGTCCCCCTGACTCTTCCCTCCCACTGCAGCCTCTTCACGGGGAGATATCCGCCGGCCCACGGGGTCCGCAATAACGGCACATACGTTTTGAGCGGTGAGGAATCCACTATGGCCGAGATCTTCCGACAGCACGGTTACCGGACCTCCGCCGTAATCGCTTCCTTTACTCTGGCCGGAAAATTCGGACTGCGTCAGGGTTTCGACGTCTATGAGGAGTCCCTTGACAATCAGAAGATGATCCGCAGTTTTTCCGCCGAAATCCCCGCCGATCGGGTATACGCCGAATTCGAGCGTCTGATGGAGACTAATCGGGAACACCCCTTTTTCACCTGGGTGCATTTCTATGACCCCCATCACCCTTACCTGGAACATCCCGAAGCCGGTCGTCCCGAAGCCCGGAGCAGCCGAGATAGATATGACGATGAAGTTCACTTCATGGATGAATATATCGGCCGGATGCTTACGAATCTGGAGAAGGCCGGCCTGATGGACGACACTCTGATCGTCGTTGCGGGCGATCACGGAGAAGCCTTCGGGGAACACCTGGAATTCGGGCATGGCATTTTTTGCTACCAGGAAAGCCTGCACGTCCCATTAATTCTACACGCCCCGAAGCATCTGGAAACCCGGGAGATCGAAACACCCGTGAACCTGGTCGATGTCATGCCGACCGTGCTCGCGCTCATGGGATGGGACATCCCCAAACAGGTGCAGGGTCGAAACCTGCTACCGATGATCCGAGGCCGTCGGTCGAGTGCCCCCTATCCGCACTACCTGGAAAGCCTTTTCGGCAAGGAAGAAAACAACTGGGCGCCTCTGACGGGACTGCGGGAAGGTTCTTACAAATACATCGCACTGCCGGAACCTGAGTTATATGATCTTGAAAAGGATCCTACGGAATCGAACAACCTGGCCGCGAGCATGAGCGGCCGCGCGCGGGAAATGGACAAACAATTGGAGCGTTTCGTTGAAGATCTGTCCGCCCCTTCCCCGGACTCCAGTCGGCGCCGGCTCGAAGAACAGGATATCGAAAAGCTGAAAGCACTGGGGTATATTTCGTCTTTTTCCAATCGTTCCCGCAGCGAGATCGATCCCAAACAGGGAATCGTACTCTATTCCAAGCTGGAAAGCCTCAAGGCCGCCGTCAACACGCGGCCGGCCGAAGTGATCGAGAAGGAACTGGAACGCATCCAAGCCGACAATCCTCAAATAAACCTGCCTTCCATCTACGACATAAGATACCGAATAGCCAGAGCCCGAGGCGGACGAGACGAATCCGTTTCCGTACTGGAAGCGGCTCTATCCGTTTTTCCGGAGCATGAAGAATTTAAATTCCGACTGGCTCGTGAACATCACGCCGCAGGGGACCGGGAAACAAGCACCGGGCTCTGCCGAGAACTCCTGGAAAGAAACCCGCGTTTTACCGCGGCCCATACGCTTCTGGGGGATATTGCCGAAGAAGAGGGTCTCTTCGAGAAAGCCGCCGCGCATTACGAACGGGCCAGGGAGATAGAACCGCAAAATTATCCGTTGAAGGCCAGGTATGCCCTCCTCCAGCTGCTCTCCGAAGATTCCCAAGACTCCCCGGCCCTACTGGAAGAGCTGATTCATGATCGGAACTTCACGGAGAATCCGGCTTACGTGGATACGATCATCGATCTCAGCCGCCAGTTAGCCGTTTTCGGCAAAATCGACAAATCACGAGAACTGCTTGCTGCCGCTCTCGAACAAAATCCCGACAACGCGGGCCTCCTGGTCAATATGGGAACCATTCATCTCAACGGAGGCGATATCATTTCCGCCAACCGTCTCTATGAACAAGCCTTGGATTCGAATCCGGATTTCCCTCTTGCGGAAAGCAACATCGGATCGGTTCTTTTCATTCGCTTCATTCAGGAAGAAGATCCGCTCCTCCGGGATCAAGCTCTGGCCCGCTTCAACCGCGCTCTCGAGCTCGATCCCTCCTTGGCCGAAGCCTATAATGGCCGGGCTTCCGTTTATTTCGCACTGAATCGAGTCCGGGATGCGGTCCGCGATTACGAAAAGTCGCTCACCCTGAATCCCGACCTCCTCGACGCCTATTTCAATCTGAGCCTTGTCTTGACTCAGATGGGAGAGCGAGCCCGCGCCCGCGATGTCCTCACCCGCTGCCGGGAGCGTTTCGGATCCCGGCTCTCCGGACAGGATCGGATGCAGCTCGATCAACTCCTTTCCGATCTTGACGGCTGAAGACGCGGATTAATCAGATTCTCAAACCCAACATACGGCTCTTTTTTCAAAAAAGGAGATCCTAAAAGACCCACCCCGTGAAACAGAAGGCGCACCGCAGGACGGATGCCATACGAGATAAACGGAGGCGATGCGGCAACCTGTGGGGAGAAGGAAGCTGGCTGCTAGGAGGATTGCGATGATAGGGATTATAAAGGCGTGATTTCCGTCACAGCCAGCTAAATAGGGTGATTCCATTCTATCACAGAATCGCATTAATTCAAGAGATATTTTTAAAATTTTCTATACCACCGATAAAATTATTTCATGATCCCGCTCCCGTTTCGCAAAGAGAGCCCCACCGGATCTTTTTGGAAGCGTTTCCCGGCCTCCCTCCTCTCTTTTTCGTTCCCTTTTTTGCCATACTCATCGATCTCTGCTAGGATATCCGGGTCGGGTTGTTTACCGAAGGACGCCGACCCGCAAAACAAAAGGGAGCGCCATGAACATTTATGAATTCGCCATGCAGATGGAAAAAGACGGGGAAACCTTCTATAGAAACCTGGCGGCGAAGGTCAGCAACCTCGGTCTGAAAAACATCCTGAACATGCTGGCGGAAGACGAGGTCAAGCACTACGGCATCTTCGCCAAATTATCGATGTCTCAGAACGCCGACTTATCCGATACCGAGGTTCTGACGCGAACCCGAAACATCTTCCGTCAAATGTCGGAATCCTCTTTAAATCCCGATATCGGCGAAGTCGAGCTTTATCGTGAAGCGCAAAGAATGGAAGAAAAAAGCGAGCGTTTCTATCTCGAAAAATCAAATCAGGAAAAAGAACCCGAACGAAAAAATCTGCTGCGGCAAATCGCTTCCGAGGAAAAAAAGCATTATTTTCTGTTGGAGAACATCATCAATTTCGTCTTGCGGCCGAAGACCTGGCTTGAAAACGCCGAGTTCAATCACCTCGACGAGTATTGAATCCGTCTTCCCCTTGATAAAACCCTATCTTTTCTTGATTCCCCGGATCGCTCCTCCGACCAACCGGTACGCGGCTTTCAGAGACAGAAGATCTTTGTCGTTTTCTCCATGCGGAAGCGAAGCGATCCCAATCGCGGCCGATTTCGGATAGGAGAACATGACTTCCAGCGCCGCCGACAGCTCCCGGCTGGTCGGTCCTTCCGGGGCCGTAAGCGGATGCCCCCGGACCTCCTCGGGATCCAGAACATCCATATCGATATGAACATAGATAAGATCGGTCAGCCGGCTGAGCCTTTCCATCTGCAAACCGATATTATCCGACAGTGTCCGAATATCGTTCACACTGAGCATCTCACATTGTGAACGATCGAGCAGTTCCTGCTCCAGGGGATCTACGTCGCGAAGACCCGTCATCACGATGTATTTTGTGGGAAGAGCGGGATCCAAGCCGGTTTTCAAACGCAGCCGCGTCAAGCACATCCCCGCCGCGACCGCAACCGGCATACCCCCCAGCATACCGCTGAGAGTGGTCTCCGGCGTATTGAAATCGGCATGGGCATCGATCCAAACGAGACCGATCCGCAGGGGTTTGGTCCCGGCCAAACCATCCCGTTGAAGACTTCGTTCGTCGACCGGCCCCGAGCCCTCCGCGGCCCCCAAATGCTGAAGACCCGCCAACATCCCCCACAGATCGTTGCAGTTCTTCAGCAAGCCGATAGTAAAATACTGATCCCGTTTATTTTTTGCGATCAATTCACCCAGATGCCGGTTTTCAAGCGCCGCAATATGCCACTCTCCGTACTGCTTTGCCTCCGCCGGTGTGAGCTTGACCGTATCGATTCCATGAATCTCGCAGCCCATGTCTTCAAGCATAGGAATCAATCCGCCTTTTTCCATGACCTCGGGCCCCGGATGACGGTTTTTCACGATGACCACCGGGATGTTTTCCCCCGCATAAGGTTGAGCGGTTGCGCCCATCGACAGCAGAAGAATCCAGAGCGTACCCAAACACATCATTTTTTTCATTCGTATGCCTCCCTTCACGATCAGCCCGACAGCAGATCGTCCGCAACCGAGCCGGCGCAAGCTCATTATCCTTCGGCGGCGTTCCCGCCTCCGGTCTCCAAGGAGTCAAAATCCCGCTCCCCGTCGGCTTGTCCGGTGCTTTCTTATAACATCATACGGAGGAAGTCAAGACACGGGCGGACACGACGGGATCGGATCGAAAAACCTCTGGTATCCGACTCAAGGCTGTATTATAGTGAGTGATAAGGATTGAGTCCGGCCCGACGGATCGAGAAATAAAAAAAAGGATGTCTCATGCAACACGACAATCTCGATGAATTGAGGAATGATATTATCGGAAGCGATCTTCTCTTTGCCACACCGTTCGGTCTTCGAAACATATTTTACGCCGATTACACCGCATCGGGAAGAGGTCTGAAATCCATCGAGAACAAAATACGAAATCTCATGGAATCCTACGCCAACACCCATACCGAAGACGATTATTCCGGCAAATACCTGACCCGTCTCCTGCACGCCGCCGAACATCGCATCAAAGACCTTGTACATGCCGGAGAAAGCGGCAAGCTGATAGCTATCGGCTCCGGATCCACGGGGGCTTTGAAAAAACTTCAGGAAATCATCGGCGTTTACATCCCCCCGGCTACCAGGGAACGCGTTTCCCGGGCCTGGCAGGACGTTTGCGATGCCGCTTCTGAAAATCCTGATGCGATCCATCGTCATAAGCCCGTGGTTTTTATCGGCCCGTATGAACACCACACCAACGAGCTGATGTGGCGCGAAGCGTTCGTCGAGGTGGTCGTGGTCGGGCTTGATGAAAATGGAATGGTCGACCTTAAAGATCTGGAAAAGAAATTGTCATCCCCAAAATACCGCGACCGCTTTAAAATCGCTTCGATTTCCGCCGGTTCCAACATAACCGGAATCCGAACCCCGGTTTATGAGGTCGCCCGGATCTGTCATGCACATGACACGCGGATCTTCTTCGACTTTGCCGCCGTCGCGCCTTATGTGGAGATCGACATGAATAAAGATCCCGAAACCCGATTCGATGCGATATTTTTCTCTCCCCACAAATTTCTCGGAGGCCCCGGGACCAGCGGAATACTGGTGTTCAATGAAAATCTCTACCGCCGCGATCTCCCTCCCACCACGGCCGGCGGCGGGACCGTCGTCTACGTCGGATTCTCCGAACAGGATTATTCTCCGGATATCGAGTCCAGGGAAAAAGCCGGCACTCCTCCTATCCTGCAAACCATCAAAGCCGCCCTGGTAATGGACTTGAAGGATCGGATCGGGATCCAAACCATCGAAAGCATCGAAGCCGAATACATCGCCTATTTTATGAAACGATTGGTCAAGATGAGAAACATCCGCATCATCGGAAACTCTGAACCCGAATCCTGCGTTTCCATCGCCTCCTTCAACATCGTGCATCGCGACCGGATCCTCCACCCTAAATTCGTCACCCGTCTGCTCAACGACCTCTTCGGGATCCAATCACGCGCCGGCTGCAGCTGTGCCGGTCCCTACGGCCACATCCTGCTCGGCATCGACACCCCGACATCCGATCAAATCCGGCGCTGCGTCCTGCGGGGTTGTGAAGGCCTTAAACCCGGCTGGGTTCGCATCAACCTTCACTACACATTTACCCGAAAAGATCTCGATTATCTGCTCCGGACTATTGAATTCGTGGCTGAGTACGGACATTTGTTTCTTAACGTATACGCGTTCGATCTCAGGAGGGCGGAGTGGAAACACCTTGATTTCCAGGATGCAGACATCCGCTTCAGTTTCGACAATGATTTCATTCCCTCCTCAATCAACCCCGAAGAACGCGAATCGCTGCGGCGCGCATATCTGGAAGAAGCCCGTTCCCTGGCATCGGAGATGGAACGGCTGGATCCGCTTTTCGCCATCGAAGATTCCAGGGATATCGAAGACCTTAAATATTTTTATTACTACCATTCAGCCTGACTTCGTCGACTGAGCACGACCGCTCCCCCTCGGTTTACGTGATGAAAACTACCCCTCAATTCACCCCAAAGGGTGATTGCACCGAGAGATGACCGAGCTTAGAATAATTGAGGATTTCCAGAAGATTATCGAGGAGAAGCCAATGTCTCTCAACAAAGAACAAGAGCAACTTTACAGAAAGGCCATGGAAGAGGCGAAGAAACAATTGGATACGATCGACGATGAGATGGAAAGAGAGATCCAGAAAGCCCGGGAAACATTGGCCAAGCTGCAGGAGTCGAAAAAATCCTTTTCACAATTATATGAAGGCGCCGCCCACCTGCTGGGACTTGAGATCGTCAAGGAAGAACCTAATGAAAATTCCGAGGCGGATTCCCCTTCTTCACCTCAGCAAATCGAGAAGACGTTGGAAACGGCCCCACAAACCGAAGAACCTTCTGAAGAAGCTCAAAATTCGGACAGCCAAAAAAATTGATCCCGTCTTCGGTATCAATGAGCAACACATGAGTTTTCCTCCTCTCCCCGGGTTGAATATCGTTATCCTTCCTGATATAAATAAAGGACTCTCAACGGAAACCTAAAGAGGGGCTTGGATGAAAAATTTTCTATTTTGGGTTTTAGCTTTCCTGATCACCGCGGGCGCCGCCGTCTATCAGCGCATGACAGGGCCGACTTACCCCGTGCGCGGAACAATCGTCATCCAGAACAACGGGATCGATTTTCAGCTGGATCGCAGTCACGAAACGCTTCAGGATTACCGGATCCACATCGAAGCGCCAAACCCTCAGATCAAGGGGTCCGTGGAATTCAAACGATTTAAAAGCCGTGATGAATGGAGCCATATCCCCCTGCGGCGGGAAGGAACCGTTCTGACCGCGCTTCTTCCTTATCAACCGCCGGCGGGAAAGCTGGCTTATCGGGTCATTCTTATCATGCAGGACGAAGAGGTGTCCCTTACGGGTGAAAAACCTGTCGTCATGCGCTTCAAGGGAGCCGTCCCCGGCTGGCTGCTGATCCCGCATGTCATCATCATGTTCGCCGCCATGCTTTTTTCCACCCGAGCCGGAATAGAAGCTTTCCGTCCGAAAAAAAATCCCCGTGTTCTGGTCATCTGGACGACCTGTCTTCTCTTCATGGGCGGAATGATCCTGGGTCCCCTGGTTCAGAAATACGCCTTCGGTGCACTTTGGACCGGATTCCCGTTCGGAACCGACCTGACCGACAATAAAACCCTGATCGCCATGATCGGCTGGATCATCGCTCTTATCGCATGCAGAAAAGAAAAGCCCGCTCGAGGGTGGGTGATCGCCGCCGCGGTCTTGCTTCTCGCGGTGTATCTCCTACCCCACAGCCTGCTTGGCTCTGAACTCGACTATTCCCAACTCCCTCCGAATTCAACGGAAATTTCAGCCGCTCCTTTCATAATCAAGCCTTTCGATCCCATCCATCATGCCGAAAACATTGACTTTATTCCGATTTACGCCTATCTTAACTATAGTTAATCTATAATCTTTATCTGAATATTATCTTTATTCCGAAGCCGATTCTCGATCCGGATTAATAAATTATTCGATGGAGGTCGCCATGCGTCTCAAATCCGGTTGCACCGTATTCTTTTTTTGGATGACTCTCGGTGTTTTCTTCTTCCCGATGGCCTGCAAATCTCCCACCAGCTCCTCTTCAACTCCGGATCCCGGGGGAGGAAACGGCGGAGGATCCGGAAGCTCCTTTTCATCCGATGTTCAACCCCTCTATAACGGAAAATGCACGATTTGCCACAGCGGAACCGCAGCGACCGCCGGCCTGGATCTATCTACCGGAAATGCTTACGCCAATACCGTTAACGTGGATTCCAAACAGGATCTCACAAAAAAACTTATCCTCCCCTCCGATGCCGACAACAGCTACATCGTCATCAAAGTCGAAGGCCGCCAAACCATAGGAGACAGGATGCCTTCAGGAACCGGCGATTTGAGCGCCGTTGAGATCCAGACACTGAAAACCTGGATCAATGATGGAGCTCAAAATAATTGATCCCGGCCAATCCTTTCCCGCTCCGAACGCCATAAAGATTTTGACCTGACGCTGAAACGGCACTTTCGTCCCTGGTTTCTCGATCCTCCTTCTCCTTTCAGACACGTCCATCTCCACG
>Ga0180432_10000257_pt1 | contig 84368 bp, 62 predicted proteins | sample SS_ome_10_FD_132414 | JGI IMG/M metagenome (GOLD analysis project Ga0180432, IMG submission 132414) | Hypersaline lake sediment archaeal communities from the Salton Sea, California, USA - SS_1_MS_2 metaG | ecosystem: Environmental > Aquatic > Non-marine Saline and Alkaline > Hypersaline >... | reverse complement strand
TTTGATATACGGGGTCGCTTCGGACGACGCGCACGATTACTCAGGCGAATATAACCGAAGACGGTCCAACCCCGGCACCGGTTGGATCATGGTCCGCTCTGAAAAACTGAGTCCGGAAGCCGTTACCGGGGCGCTTTCCCGCGGGGATTTCTACGCGACGACCGGGGTTCTTCTGAAAGATCTCCGGGTATCTGATGAAAGAATAGCCCTGGAAATAGAACCGGAAAGCGATTGGGCTTACACCACGCGTTTCATAGGACGGAACGGAGAAATCCTCAAGGAGGTTTTCGGCACCGAAGCCGCATATGATTTCAGGGGCGATGAGCTGTATGTCCGTGCGCGGGTGTTCGCTTCTTCAGGTGAATTTGCCTGCATCCAACCGGTATTCCTTAAAAGGTGAAACCGGTCGGCGGCACCGCTCCGGCCCCCTCGATTTTACCCCGTGGCCGAATAAATGATTGGAGAGTCCATTGAAAAGTATCAACCCAAACCTGAAAGATCTCTATGCCCCTCCCATTTGCGCATTCAAAAACAAAGCCGAAACGATGCTCGATACGGGCCGGCCCGTGCTTGATCTCAATCAGGCGGTTCCCGATTATCCTCCGCCGGAGTGTATCCGGCGCGCGTTGGCGGAGGCGGTGAAAGGGGAATCGCTTTTCAGGTACACGGCCGATGAAGGGATTCCCGAACTGCGTGAAGCTGTCGCGGAGGACCTCAGCCGTCTCTACCGGAATCGTTTTGACAAGCGGGACATTATGGTTACGGCGGGAGCCAACAGCGGATTTTTCCTGGCGCTGTCCGCATTGGCCGCGCCCGGCGATGAGATCATTCTGCTCAGCCCCTATTACTTCAATCATTTCATGGCGGCCCGGATCCTTGGCGTTTCCGTGCGCGAAGTCAGGATGGATCCGGCCGGCGGATTTATTCCTCCCCGTGAAAAGATACTCGAGGCCGTTTCTCGCCGAACCCGGGCTCTGGTGCTGGTCAATCCCGGGAATCCGACCGGCGTTTCCTATCCTCAAGAGGTGGTGGACGGGCTCTATGGGATCTGCAGGGATGCGGGGATCTGGTTGATATCCGATGAGGTCTATAACTATTTTCACGCGGATTATCCTCATCCGGCATCGCCCCTGAACATCGAGGGGGCGTTGGAACATGTGGTTTCACTTCACTCTTTTTCCAAAACGTTCAGCATCACCGGACTGAGGGCGGGCTTCATCGCAGCGGCTCCCGGGCTTCAGTCGCACATCCTTAAATCACAGGACACCATCTCGATCTGTGCTCCGGTCCCCGGGCAGCTGGCCGCCTTGGCCGGACTTCGCGGCGCCGGTGCCTGGCTCGAGGACCGAATTGCCGAGATGCACGATCGTTCCCTTACATTCGAAAAATTGTTCCGTGCGAGAGACCTTCCGTTCCGGATCCTATCCCGGGGTGCTTTTTTCGTTTACCTGGAGCATGAATTCCCGGAATCCAGTCAGGCCCTCTGCGAAAGGATGATTGTCCGGGAAAACCTGGTCATGCTCCCGGGCTCCTATTTTGGATCGGGGCAGGAAATAACCATCCGGGCGGCGTTGGGAAATATGAACCGGGAACGAATTTTCGATGTTTTGGATGCACTGGCGCGGGCTTGACGCTTTTTTCTTAAACATCGTCTGTTAGAGATACCGCCCTTTTCCTCCTGTTGCGTTTTCCCGCCGCCGCCGATTCCTCTCTTTACGGCTAAATGGCTTTCCGGTCGAAAAAAAACTTGACATAGTAATAAGTTAACAGTATATTTGATATGACAGTATAAGCTGATTGATATTAATGATTCCCGGCTGAGTTTCATGCCGAAGGAGGGAGATCATGTTCGGCCATTACCTGTGTATGGCGTTTCGCAGCTTGAAGCACCGCAAAACATTCACCTTCATCAATATGTTCGGAATGGCGCTGGGGATAGCGGGATTTACGCTGTTTGTCCAAGCCGCGGCGGTCAAGCTGAACGCGGATCGATTCCATGCCCATGCGGATCGGATATTCGGCGTGATCCAGGTCAGGGTTCGCGAGGACGGCGGGCGTGAGCATTCCGCTTTTCAATCCGAAGATCTGCTTCCGTCTCTTCTGCGGGAGTTTCCAGACACTCAAGCCGGAGTTCGCGTGCGGGCCGCGGAGCGGTTCATCATCCGAAGGGCAGGTGAAAGCTTCAATGAGCGCGGGCTGCTTTTCGTCGATCCCGATTTCTTGCGCATGTTCTCGTTCCGGTTGGCCGCCGGTGACCCGGAAACGGCTTTGATGAGGTCGTCCTCGATCCTGATTTCGGAAGCCGCCGCCGAAAAATATTTCGGCCGAGAAGACCCACTGGGAAAAACGTTGGTTCTGGAGAATAAACTCGATCTTATCGTAACCGGTGTTTTCCAAAATTTCCCTAGAACGTCTTCACTGAGGTTTGAATTTTTGGCGCCTTTATCGGCCGCGCCGGACGTCATGGAGGAGCGGGAATCCGGGACGCTCCGGAATGATATGATATTTCTGCTTCTGCCCGATCGATCCGTGGCGCGGCGCATGGAGGAGCTTTTTCCCGCTTTTCTGTCTCGTCATGAGCCGCAGGGGCCCCGCGCCGCTGAGAGCATGTATCTTCATCCGTTTCTCGATTTCCGGTTGAAATCACGGCACATCATCTCGGGAATGATTTCCAGCCACCCAATATCCGTTATGGTTCCTTTTCTTCTGGGAATCATGCTGCTGGTCGTTGTGGCGATCAACTTCATCAACCTGGCCACGGTCCGCTCGCTCCATAGGGCCCGGGAGGTCGGGCTGCGAAAAGTGGTTGGAGCCCGCAGGCGGCAGCTCACAACCCAGTTTCTGGGGGAGTCGATCTTTTTAGCCTGTTTGTCCATCCCGCCGGCAGTGCTTTTTTATGAAGCCCTCCATCCGGTTATGAGCGCCTACCTTGGAAGCGTCACGGGGATGGGACTTGTTTCCAGAGTCTCCAGCTCGATTTGGAATTATCCGTTTCTCTTAAAATACATCGTGACGGCGGCGTTTTTAACCGGACTGCTGTCGGGGCTGTATCCCGCTTTTGCCCTGTCGTCTTTCCGCCCACTCCGGATCCTGAAGGGAGATCTGGGATTTGGGAAAAAAAAGCGCCGGGGGAGCAAAAGTCTGATCGCTTTCCAGTTCACGCTCTCGATCATCATCATCGCCGGCGCCGCCATCACGCATCGACAAGCCCTCCGATTCGGCCGGGCCGATTTCGGATTCAATCGAAAGCAGATCGGTGTGGTGTCCATACCCTTGAATCTGCGGTCCAAGATCGATGTTCTGCGTGGAGAGATACTCCGTCATCCCGATGTCCTGTATGTTACCGCAAGCGCCGGCGTCCCGCTGGTGTGGACCGATGACCGCGAGGTCCGGGATCCGGATGCGGATCCGGAAAGCGCGCTGGAAATGAATGCCTACGGCGTCGGTGTCGATTTCACCAGGGCTTTGGAGATTCCCCTTGTCGGCGGTCATGACTTTTCGATGACGACGGGGAGTGGGGATCGGTTCATCCTATCCCGGACGGCCGCTCGAAGACTGGGGTGGAAAGAACCGCTGGGCCGGATGCTCAAAGTCGGAGACCGGACGGGGATCGTGGTCGGAATGGCCGAGGATTTTCTTTTTGACGATATCGGATTCGGAATCCCGCCGTCTGTTCTGTATCTGGAAAGGGAACCGCTGCCCCTTCTGCTGGTCAAATTCGCTCCCACTGTCGATGAGACGCGTTTCATGGGGCTGCTGCGCGACAAATGGTCGGAAGTGGCGCCCCATCTGCCTTTTTCCGGATTCACTTTGGAAGAGCACTTCGATGAAACATTTCGGTTCCTCGACCGTCTCGCGGGATTTCTCGGCGCCGTGGGAATGACGGTCGTGTTGTTCGCCTGCCTGGGCCTGTTGGGGATGGCGTCCTTTCTCGTCGAGGAAAGGACGAAAGAGATTGGGATCCGCAAGGTGCTGGGCGCGTCGTCCCTCAGGATCTCCTGGCTCATCCTGAGGGAATATTTTGTCATGATCGCGGGCGCCAACCTGGTCGCTATGGCCCTGGTCCATTTCGGCTGGCATAAAGCTCTGCGGAGCGGCTTGTTGTTTTTGGTTCCGATCGGAGCCGGGATCCCCGTATTCACGATGGTCCTGTCATTCCTGGCGGCTCTGGCCGCCGTCGGGGTTCAGATCATGAATGTTGTTCGGGCCGATCCGATCGACGGTTTGCGCGCCGAATGAACGAACCTCGAGATGAAGATATGAATTGATCCGGGGAATTGATCCCCGAAACCATTCCTGATTTGACCAAAAGCCGGATTATCCATTAGACTCACGGATGTGAGTCTTTTTATGGGGAGTCCGATATGATGAAAAAACTTTATCTTTGTGTTCTTGTACTGGGATTTATTTCACCTTTATTCGTTTCCGGGTCAGCGCAGGAGAAACCCCTTACCACGGCGGAGGCCTCCGAATTCAAAGCGACTTCACGATATGCCGACGTCATGAACTTCATCCGGGAGCTCCAGCAGCGAAGCCGTCGGCTGCGCGTGGAGACCATGGCGGTGAGCGCCGAAGGCAGATGTATCCCGCTGATCGTCATAGGCGATCCGGTGCCGTCATCCCCGCGGGATCTTCTCTACGACGACCGTGTCGTGATCTACATCCAGGCTAATATCCATGCGGGTGAAGTCGAGGGCAAGGAAGCCGCCCTCATGCTGGCGCGCGATTTGTGTCTCAAGCCGGATCCGGAATACCTGGACCGTCTCGTGGTCCTGATCTCTCCCATCTTCAATCCCGACGGCAATGAGAAGATCAGCCCGGACAACCGCGGAAGGCAGGTCGGGCCCCAAGAGGGCGTCGGCGTACGGACCAACGGTCTTGACCTCGACCTTAACCGGGACGGAATGAAGCTGGAAACTCCGGAGGTGAGCGGCCTGGTGCGGAACGTCATGCGGCGCTGGGATCCCGCGGTCCTCCTGGACAGCCACACACACAACGGATCCTACCATGAAGAGGTGGTCACCTTCGTGTGGTCTCTTAATCCAAACGGGGACACCGAGTTGATCCGTTATATGAGCGATCGGCTGCGCCCCGGGATCAACCGGATCCTGAAAGAAAAATACGACACGCTCTGTATCCCTCACGGTGATTTTATGAGCATCAGCGAGCCGGAAAAAGGATGGCGGCCCCTGGGACCTCAGCCGCGCTACCTCAGCAATTATTTCGGCCTGCGCAACCGGTTGGGCATCCTCAATGAGAATTACCCCTATGCCGATTTTCGCATGCGTGTTTACGGCGCCTACCACCTTTTCCATGCCTTGCTGGAATACAGCAGCGAACACGGGACCGAGATTCTGAATCTGGTTCGGGAGGCGGACCGGCGAACGATCCGCAGGGGAATGAAACCCGGACCGGGGGATCTATTCGGTGTGGAATACGATGTTCGTCCCATCAAAGACAAGATCACTGTCCACGGATATGTCATGGAGACGGTTCGCACCGAAAGCGGCCGGATGCGTGCGCGTAAAACCGATGCCAAACGATCGTACACCATGCCGTTTTATGCGGATTTTTTCGCCCGGCGTTCGGTGCGCATCCCCTTCGGTTATCTGATCGCAAAACCGGTTCCGGATACCGCCGCCAAATTGATGCAGCACGGGATCACGGTTGAAAAATTGGTGCGGCCGGCGGAGCTGAAGGTCGAAGCGTTCAGGGTGACGGAATTGAAAGGGCAGGAACGTCCTTACCAGGGACACCGTCTCAATTCGGTCAAGGGAGAATATTTCGAAGAAGAACGCACGTTTCCCGCCGGAACGCTGTTCGTCTCCACCGCGCAGCCGCTGGCCAATGTGGCGGCCTACCTGCTCGAGCCGGAAAGTGATGACGGGCTTCTGGTATGGAATTATTTCGACCGCTATCTTTCTCCCCAATGGGGCGGAGGACAGCAGGTTTACCCGGTTTACAAACTCAAAGAACCTGTTTCACTGGTTAAAGATGTGATGGAGGTTCCTTGACGCCGCCGCTTACGCACTACTCGGCATAGAGTGAATCGATCAGAACCCTGTACTCCCGGGCGATGATACTGCGTTTAACTTTGAGGGTCGGTGTTATCTCCCCTTTTTCGATCGCGAAATCGCGATCGAGCAGGGCGATTTTTTTTATCTTTTCGAAACGGGAAAGACCCTGGGTGTGTTTTTCCACTTCGGTTTCGATGAAGCGAACGATGCGGGAATTTTTAACCAGGTCTTTCAGGCCCTGGAAGTTTATGTTATTGGCGCGGGCGTAATCCGTGATCTTGGTGAAATCGGGAACGATCAGTGCGGAAATAAATTTTCTCCGGTCGCCGATGACCACGGCATTGGCGATATAGGGGCTCATTCGCAGGCGGGTTTCCGTGGGCTGGGGCGCGGTGTTCTTTCCGCCGGAAGTGATGATGAGATCCTTTTTGCGGTCCGTGATCTTCAGAAAACCGTCCTGATCCAGAACGCCGATGTCGCCGGTGTGAAACCACCCGCCGCGCATGACTTCCGCCGTGGCCTCAGGATTTTTGTAATAGCCCCGCATGACGTTGGGGCCGCGGACCAGAATCTCTCCATCCTCGGCCAGGCGCACTTCGACTCCGGGGACCGTTTTTCCCACAGTGCCGAACTTCACGTTTTCGAGGGTGCTGATGGCGACGCCGGGGGATGTCTCGGTCAGCCCATACCCCTCCAGGACCGTCAGGCCTATGGCATGGAAAAATTCCGCTATGTCCTTGGCAAGAGGAGCCGCCGCGGAGACGCAGAAACGAACATTCCCGCCCAGCTTTTTGGTGATCTTCGAAAAGACCAGTTTATGCGCCAGAAATCGTTTCAAGGCCAGAACCCGCGGGACGGCTTCACGCTTCAGCTGTTTGCTGCTGACGCTTTTTCCCGTTTCCAGCGCCCAGGAGAAGATCCTTCGTTTGAGGCGTGATCCCTTGAGCAGGCTGTCCGTTACTCGGATGTAGATCTTTTCCAGCAGACGGGGAACGCACGCGAAGAGGTGAGGCTTTATCTGGAGCATATCGTCGGCCACGGTCTCGATGCGTTCGGCGTAGCCGATGCGGCATCCTCGATAGAGATAGGCAAAATTGACCGTTCGTTCGAAAACATGGGAAAGCGGGAGGAAGGAAAAGCCCCGGTCTTTATCCGTAAGGCCCAACGCTCCGCTGACGGAAATGGCGTTGCTCACAAAATTATTATGAGTCAACATAACGCCTTTGGGGACTCCGGTCGTACCGGAAGTGTAGATGATCGACGCCAGGTCTTCCGGCTTCACCTGAAGGGCGTTCCGCTCGAAGAGATCGGGATCGTTCCGGTCGACGTCCCCTCCGATTTCCAGAAGGTCGTCCAGCGGGATCGCGTCCTCTTTTTCTCCGGGCGAGAGAGAGAGATAATGACGGACTTTTCCCAGATGCTCACGAAGCGGCTCGAGCTTGTTCCAGAGCTCGCGCCCGGAGCAGATGACGGCCCGGGCGTCGGAATCATCGATGAGGTGACGGATCTGGTCGGAAATCAGGGTCGTATAAAGGGGGACGGTGATGCCTCCCATGCAGAGTATGGCGAGATCGGCCATGATCCAATAGGGACCGTTGTCCGCCAGCAAGATCACCTTATCGCCGGGTTCTATCCCCAGGTCCCGCAAGCCCAACGACAGGTGTCTAACGGTGCTATCGAAATCTTCCGTGGAAAGGGTTTGAAAACGACCGCCGTTTTTGTAGGTCATAAAATCGTTCCGCCGATATGAGCGGACCGTGTGAAGAAATAGGCTGCCGAGCGTATTGTCGTCCATTGGATTATACTCGCAATTTTTATTTACCTGCTGATAAAACTTGGTTCCTATCCGAGTGAATGGTGACTATAGCCGGAATCCCGATAACTGTCAAGCCGACCAGGGGAGAGCGAATACTTCCGGCTTCGAGGAAACGGTCGTTGAAATCAATCGGCGGCCGCGACCGGTATAAAAAACCGCTTTGAATTTTCCCGGTTTTGAGAACAGCGGGTGGATGACAAGATGGAAATCAAAATTTCGTGGTCACATCTTGCGTGTGGGAGAAATCCGACTCGAACGGAAAATGAGTTTGTTGAGCCTTCCGTTCGTATTGAAGCTTAGAAACCGCGTTTCCTGGCGCGGATATTGCGGCGGCTTCCCTTGGGTTTGGAGCCTTTACGCTTTCGTGAATTCCCGTAGGGCCGGTCGTCGGAGAAATTGCGCGCGGGGCGCTGTCTTTCCTCGGCCTCTCTGACGCCCAATCTTCTTCCATTGAGCTCGGTGCCGTCAAACTTCTCGATGGCCGCGGTGGCCGATTCTGCGTCGGTGAACTCGACAAACGCAAATCCTCTCGGTCTGCCGGTCTCGCGATCCGCCGGCATGAATACCTCCACAACGTGCCCTACTTCGGAAAATAGTATTTCGAGCTCGTCCTGTCTGGTATCGTAGCTCAAGTTCCCGACAAAAACCTTTGTGTTAATGATGGCCTCCTGTTAAATCGGTTTTAGACCGCTGATAGTATGCGCGGTCCTGCTGTGTTTCCCGTAAGGAATCCGCTGTCCGGAATTCCGGCCGTCATGTCTGAGAGGGGTAAAAAAACTCCCTTAAGAAATCGCTGCTTCATGGGAGGCTTTACACCTTACACAAAACCGTCGGTTGAGGAAACGACAACTCGTTACCATGATAACAGGGTTTTTTAAAAAAATCCATTGCTCGGGGTAGAGAGGATGGAAAGGACGGTAAGGGTTGGTGTCGTAAGACTCATCCAAATGGATTTATAGGAGCGTTCCTGTTAATATATCGCAATAAGAATATCGTACTGGGCATTGATGGAGGACAGCCGGGGATCATGAGGAAAAACAAAAGCCCGTATCCGGGGGTCGTCCTATCCGTTTTTATGGCATGGCTTTTTCCCGTCGGAGGATGGGGCCAGACCGTTGCGGCCGTGAAAATCGAGAGCGAGATGGTTATCGACGGCATCCTGGATGAAGCGGTTTGGGATTCAGCGGAGTCGCTTACGGATTTTACCCAGTTCGAACCCAAATACGGTATGCCCGCCTCTTACCGGACGTTTATTCGAATTCTCTACGATCGGCATCATGTCTATTTCGGTATCGACTGCCGGGATCCGGATCCGGAGCGGATCTCATCCAAGGTGACGAAACGTGACGGGGAAGTATGGGAAGACGATTCCGTCGCGCTTGTTCTCGACACGTTTGATGACGACAATAATGCGTATATGTTCATCGTGAATGCCCTGGGAACGCAGCAGGATGAATTTTGGGCCGACAACGGACGCACCCGCGATGTCAAATGGGATATCGAGTGGATGTCGGCGGGGCATATTAAGGAGTCGGGCTGGACGGCCGAGGTGGCGATCCCGTTCGACGTGATAAAATTCAACCGCGGGGGGACGAAATGGGGATTCAACGCCATTCGCTGGATCCCTCGCTTTCTGGAAAAAAGTCATTGGACGGCCGGGATGACGGAATGGTTCCGGATCGCGGAGATCGGCGCCATCACCGGTTTGGATCTCAGCGAAACCATGGGAAAGCGCTTCACGTTCATCCCCTACGTTCAGGCTCAGCTCGAGAAAGGGGCGGAAGCTGCCGGAGATATCGGCGCCGACCTGAGAGTGAACCTTTCCAGCAATCTGGGGATCGATGCTACCCTGAATCCGGATTTTGCCACCGTCGAGGGGGATGTGGAACAGGTCAACATGACCCGTTTCGAACTTTCATATCCCGAGAAGCGGCCGTTTTTCATGGAAGGCTCTGAAAATTACCAGACGCGTATCAAGCAGTTCTACTCCCGACGCATCGATGAAATTCCATGGGGCGTGAAGCTTAACGGAAAAATCGGGCGCTGGAAGCTGAACGGGTTGATGACGCAGTCGGATCCTTCAACCGTCGGTCAGGACGCCCCTGAAGAAGAAAAAGCGGTTTATTCCGTTTTCCGCATCAATAGGGAGATCGCGAATGCCTCGAACATTGGGCTTGTCGGAGCCAATCGGTCCCATTCCGGCCTCAACCAAGGATCGGTGGGATTGGTTACGACGATGTTTTTTTCAAAACGCCTGGGGATGACGTCCCAGGTGATCAAAAGCTACGGAGCGTACGACACCGGAACCTGGACCTACTTTTTCCGTCCGTCATTCGATTCCCAGACGGCGCATTTCCATATCCGCTATTCTCATGTCGGGGAGCATGTTCGGGAAAACATGAATGACGTCGGTTTCATCAGGGATGACGACCGAAAAGAATTCGATACCAATATAAGGAATACCTTCTGGATCAACCGATGGGGTCTGGAATCCGTCACCCCGAGCATCAACTACAACCGCTATTGGAGTCAGGAAGGTCTGCTGCGGAGCTGGGATGCAAGCTATCGGCTCTCGATGAAGTTTCTCAAAAAGTGGAGCCTGGAACTTGAAGCCGAAGATGAATTCAAACGTTTCGAGAAAGATTTCCGGAATCATGTCATCGAAGGCGACCTGGGATACGATAACAAAAAGGGCACCCGGGTTTCGTTTCTGTTCGGTTCCGGCGTGAATTACGACCGGGACTTCGAGCAGGTGGGGGCCGGCCTGGAACTCAAGCTGCTGTCGGGATGGAACCTGACCTATCAGATCAGGAAATACTGGTTTCGTCCTTTCGATCCGGACGACAACAGCATCCTCCATTTTCTGCGCTCGACATATTACTTCAACAAAGATATGTACGTGAAGCTCTTTTATCAGACCAAGTACCGGACGCGGGGCGGGCTGGCCGACCTCGATCTGGACCTTTCGCGGGAGACGGTCCAGCTGGTTTTCGTATGGAGATTCCTCCCTCCGTTCGGTTCACTGCAGCTGGCCTATCAGGAAGGGACCACGCGTGTGACCGATCTGGCGGGCAGCGAGCGGACGTTTTTCATGAAACTTTCCTGGGTATTCTAGAACCGTACGCTTTCATTATTTCATCTCGAGAAAACGGCTTTTTTCGCCGTCATTTTTAAGGAAACGGGACAGCGTGTCCGATCCGTGACCGTTTCGCAAGAATACATCGATGAGCTCATTCCGGCACTTCTTGGCTTCCGCTATGACCTGCAGGCAGTGGTAGGCCTCGAATACCGCCAGACGCGAGCGGGGCAGGAGCTTGTGTATCGCTTCGATATCGGCGATAGGGGCGACCTGATCCAGCGTCCCGCCTACCAGCAGGATCTCCGTGGAAATGTTTTCCAACCCCTGGATATCGAAGCGTTCCGTCGGAATGAGACGCTGTGCCGCCAGTTTGTTCAAGGGCTCCGCCATGGTGAAGAAGGGATAATTGATGTCGGGTTTTCCGGGGAACCGGGGCTCGATATTGGTTTCATACATGAAGACCACCGTCCACGGCCGGTATTTCCGGGTGGAACGGATGAAGTAATCCACCGTGCCCAGCTTTTGGGTCCAGACCGCTGCCGGAGACATATCCCCGCCGGCGGTTCTTCGGATCAAATCCCGGGTTTTTTCCTGATCGAAATACAGGAGCCGCTGAACCAGAAACAGGAACTGTTCCGGAGAAATGTCTTTCCGGTCGATGATGGTCGCGAAGGTTTTCTCGAGGTGGTTTTGTTTGAGGAAGGAGTCGAAAAACGTCAGTCCGGAGCGGCTGCTGGTTTCGGCGTCCTTGAAAAAACTCATCAGATAAGCTCTTTCGACATGCCGGTGATACTTGGCCAGGTATTTCAATCCCATCATCGCGGTCCCCGAACCTCCCAGCAAGAAGGCTTTTTTATCCCCCAGAAGGTCCTTCCTTACGCGCTCGATGTCTTCGACGACGTTGTCGGTATTGAGATATTCATAGGCTTTTTCCCAGTTTGTCCGTCCCGGTTCGATTCCCCGGATCCGGGCGCAGGGCATCCCCCTGTATTCGTGGGTGACGACGTTAAAGGAGAGAGCGAATATTTTTTTGTATCGATCCGCCCATCCGATCAGAGAAGAGGAGCGCTGACCGTCGGTGGGGATGATGACGGTGGGTTTCTTGGGATCGAAATCGCTGTTGATCTCATAGTACAGGCGAAATGTTCCTTTCTCCGGGTGTCGGTAGGAAAACGGGACCTCAATATAACGGTGATGATAATCGGGCTCGGGACAGGGAGGGTGGATTTCAGCCAAATCCAGCTTGCTTTCTGAGTGAAGCGTATCCGGATTTATCCCTTCGACCGATGTGATGACGATGAAGGGCCGGCCGGCGATGCTCCGATTTTCGGTTTCCGTTCCGTAGAGACCGATGTGGATATTTTCGACGGACAGGTCCCCGGAGATGAAATCATCCATCAGCAGAAAATGGGCGTCTTCGATGCAGCGGATCGCGGTTTTGTTTTCCAGCAGGATTCCGGGATGGCGCTCAGAGGGCGGGGCGTCGATCCCGGTCGCCTGCAGTTTTACATAGAGGATTTTTCCGCCGGAGGGGTTTTCCACGGTCAGAATCCCCGTTATTTTGGCGTTGATCTGTGGGGGGAGGTGAAATTTCGGGTTTTCACCAACACCGGAGAATCCTAACAGGAGTGGAAACGCGGTCAATATAAGGGTCACGGTGCCTTGAAGTGGAAGTTTGATCTTTTTCATGATGCTCCTTTCCCGTAAGGTGATTTTCAGCCGGCCGGTTCTTCAGGCCCTGGATCTGGGGCTGGAGATAAAGGCCGTTTCAGATACTTGATACGATCCGCGAAGGGAAAAAGATCACGGGGAATTTATCCCATGGCGGGAGAACAGACCGCGAAGGCTGAAGGCGAACGGCCCAGACCGCCTCCCGGTCCCATGCACATGCGCATGGAAAACGCATGTTCTTGAAATCCGCCCAAGGATTCGATCAGACTTATTCCCCGTGTATGACTCTCCAGAATACCGATGCGTATGGGGCGGTCCGCTTCGGAAGCCAGAGACCGCAGAAGCGCGCTCGGTTCTTTGCAGCCGTCATCGGCGATCCACGGTCCCACGGAGATCTTATCTCCCGTCTCAAGTCCCATAACGAAGCCCGATATGCGGCCTTGGCTTTCATAAATTTTGGCGAATCGGGGATAGAGCTGAAATCGCATCCGGAGAAAAAAGCTCCTGTCCGCTCCGAAAGCGGTGCGGTCCAGAGAGCAAACGGCGTCCATGTCGGCTTCCTTCATGAATCGAACCGAGGGGTGGACCTGAATCGGCGGGGAGCCGACGAAGCGCCGGGAGCGGCAGACGGAGCGGAATCCCACCCGCGTGTAATACGGAACGGCTCCCAGAACGGCGTCGAGGTAGAGTTCCTCAGCCCCTTTCGCATGAAGATAATCGACGGCCGCCTCCAGAAGACGGGGGCCGATCAAGCCGCCTCGGGCTTCCGGCACAACGACCAATTCGCCGATGAATCCCGCCCGGCCGTAGTTGACGGCGACGCAAAGACCGAGCCGTTTGCCGTCCCTTTCGGCCAGGAAACAGCCGTTGGGATCATAACGAAAGAATCCCTCCAGGACTTCCCGGGATTCACCCGTCCAGCCTTCGGCCGCGGTACAGGCCGCCGCAAAGTCGATATCTTCGGAACGGAAGAGGCGTATGTCCATCACTGGATAAGATAAATAAAAACAGACAAAGAAATCAATGGGTTGTTTTTTGAGCGGAGGGGCTGTGTCGAAGGCGATATCCGCAAGAACGTCACCGACGAATGATTTCAGACCGGTCTCAAGGTTTTATGGTGCGGTACCAGTTCTCCGGATACTCGTCGTCCTCATAAACACGGACTTTCGGTGCGAGATTTTCGATGCCCTTGATCTCGGTGATGAAGCATTCCAGTACCCCCTTGACCAGAGAACCTTGTTCGAGGTGACCGCCGAAAGTAGGACAGTCCCAGGCGCCGCCGGCGACAAAATGGATGGCGGGAAACGGCTCGGGCTTGCCGTCCGGCCCCGGCCGGGGATGGATGATTCCTCCCATGGCGCATATCATACTCAGGTTTGTGACCGTGGCCACGCCCTCGCGGTGCCAGTTCTCCGGATCGGTGGAGTCCGGTACCCATTTGAGGTATTTGGCCGGCTGCAGGCCTCCCATAAAACAGGCATGGATCTTGGCGAATTCAATCTTTTGATCGATGGCGAATTTTTGAATGGCCGCGAAGACGTCCGCGCCGGTCGTGAGGCGGATGATGAACTCTCGTCCGCGCTCCGCTTCTACAAAGTGATAATCGTCGGGTGTCCGGGCATCCAGTTCCCAAGTTTCCGTCATGATGCATCCTCCTTGTCGATGATATGATGCAATGGAGATTTCATCCGCGGGCGGCCGAAATCCCGACCGGAAGTATAACACATCCCATGTTTTATTACAGACCTTTGCCCGGGGAGGGGGTTGCATGAGGGAAAGGGAGAATTATTTTCCGCGGGGCCGAGAAATCACTTGACTTCTGCCTCCTGGGTGTTACCATTGAATAAATCGTAACACGAGGAGGAGGTAAGGTATGAGATGTTTAGGGATCCTGGCTTTGATTTTTATCCTGTTCACTCATGTTCCCGGATATGGGGAATTGGCGCAAAAAAAACAGGAGAAGAAGAAAGAGAAAACCACCGAGCAGCCTTTTCGGCTGCATGAAGAGATCATCGTCACCGCGACCATGACCCGAAAAATGGTCAGGAATGTCGCGACCTCCGTCAACGTCGTTTCCCGGGAAGACATCGAAGCCGTCGCGGCTTCCAACACGTTCCAGCTCCTCGATCCTCAGCCGGGTTTTTTCATCAGCCGGACCGGAGATTTCGGCCGGGCCGATCCCAATATACGCGGTCTGGGGGAGCGGGGGCGTAAGATCGCCGTCCTGATCGACGGTCGGCCGGAGAAGATGGGGTTGTACGGCTGCGCCGTCTCTCATTCTTTTCCGCTCGACAATGTGGAAAGGATCGAGGTTGTTCGCGGTCCTTCCTCGGTCCTTTACGGATCGGACGCCCTGGGGGGCGTGATCAATGTGATGACGAGGATGCCGGAGAAACGCTTTGAAACCGGACTGACCGCCGCTTACGGAAGTTTCGACACCGCGCAGTTCAACCTCAAACACGGGGGAAAGCACGAACGGTTCAGCTATTTCCTGACCCTTGACCGGCGCCAAAGCGACGGACATCGGGAAAACTCCGGCTATTTGGGGAATGCCTTCACGGGAAAAGCCCGGATCGAGCTTTCACGGCGGCTGCATCTTGATGTGCAGGGAAAATACTTCGACGGCCGCAAGCATGAATCCGGGACGATTGATGCTCCGCTGATGGATTTCTGGAATGATTATGCCCGGGGATCGGTGGACCTGAGTCTTCGTTCTTCCGGCGACCGGGACGATTTTCTGGTCAAGCTCTATCGCAATTTCGGCAGGCACGAGTTTTCGGACGGTTGGGATTCCAAGGATCATACGGACGGCGCCCTCATTCGTTATACCAACCGGGCGATCGCCAATAATGAGCTGACGGCGGGCGCCGATGCGCGCCTTATTTGGGGAGGGAGTTACAACATTCCGTTGGGGGAGTGGAAAAAGCATGAAGTGGGACTCTTTTTGCAGGACCAGCTCGTCCTCGGAGCCCGCTGGATCCTGTCGGCCGGGCTTCGGCTGCATCGGGATTCCCTCTTCGGTTTCGAGGTGTCTCCCCATTGGGGCGTGGTCTACCATCTGAGCGAGGGCACGTCGCTCAGGGGCTCCATCAATAAGGGATTCCGTTCTCCCCAACTCAACGAACTGTATATGTACCCTCCCTCCAACCCGGATCTGGAGCCGGAACGGGTCTGGAGCACGGAGATCGGAGTCGATCAGCGTATCGGCCGCCGTCTCGCGTTCAGCGCGGCGGTTTTTCGTATGCAGGGCAGCAACTTCATACAGACCGTATCCAACCCGCAGGCCCCCCCGCTTTTTATTTTCAAAAACACGGGGGAATTTGTTTTCAGCGGAGTGGAACTCGGGATCAAGGGAGATTTCGGCGAAGCTTTTCACGGCCGTATCTTCTATTCCTACCTCGATGCGGGAGACTTGACCCGCGGGCGTCCCGGGCACAAATGGGACGCATCCCTGCGTTTCCGGAAGGGCGGATTCTTCACCTCGCTGAACGCGCAGTATGTTGCGCGCTATTTCGCGGATGATTTCGCCCGCGCACGGATCCCTTCTTATTTTCTGCTGAATGCGAGGATCTCGACGCATATAACCCCGGTCCTGCGTCTGTTCGCCGATCTCAACAACCTCCTGGATGAAGCCTATTTGATCTATGTGGATCTTCCGGGCATCGCCGCCGGCAGCTATCCCATGCCGGGGCGGAGCATTAATTTCGGTGTGAAGGCGGATTTTTGAGCTACTCCGGACGGGAACTTCTGCTTGGGGGGCTGTTTCTTGCCCTGGCTCTGGTGCTTCCGATCCTGTTCCATGCCGTCGGTTTGGGGAGCGAGTTCCTGCCCATGTTTTTTCCCATCCTGCTGGCCGGATTCCTGCTCCCGTTTCCGATAGCGGCATCGGTGGGGATCATGGCGCCTCTGCTGTCGGCGCTGCTGACCGGGATGCCTCCTTTTTTCCCGCCTGTGGCATTCATCATGATGGTCGAGGGAGGAGTGCTGGCGGCGGTGCCGGCGCTGCTGCACAGGAAAGCCGGAATCGCACTCTATCCCGTTCTGGCGCTGTCGGTGGTTGCCGACCGCCTGGTGCTTCTGGCGGCCGTCATGCTCGCGGCTCGCTGGCTGGATCTTCCGGAAGGCGCTCTGGGCCTGGTCTCGGTCATCAGAGGGATTCCGGGATGTATTCTCATCATGGTGCTTATCCCCCCACTGGTCAAAGAGATGCGGAAACGGATGCGCATGATGTTGATTCAGGAGTAGAGGATGAAAAAACGGAAATTTTTCGACGGCATCGCGCCTTCATGGCATGAAGAGCACCAAAACGCCGAGGAAGAGCTCAAGCTGGAAGCCCTTTTTCGGCGTATCCCCATGTCGCCCGGACAGATGGTGCTGGACGCGGGCTGCGGGACCGGAAGGACGGCTCCCCTGATCCGAAAATCGGTAGGGGACTCCGGATGGGTGGCCGGAATGGATCTGTCCTGGGAGATGCTTCGGATCGCCCGGAATAAGCAGCGGGGGAAATGCGTCTATTTTCTCTCCGACGCCCATGAACTCCCTTTGCCGGACGGGAGGTTCGATGTCGTGATCTGTTTTGCGCTCTTCCCTCATCTCGATCACAAACTGCGGGCTCTCAAGCAGTTTCAGCGCGTTTTGAAACCCGGAGGTCTGCTGGCCGTGGCGCACACCATGAACCGGCGGGAGCTCAATGCTTTTCATGCGCGGGTCAAGGGGCCTGTCACCCGTGATCTGCTTCCCGGAGAGGCGGAGATGTCGCGTCTTTTTGAGGCGGCCGGATTCAGGGATTTCGACCTGCGGGAAGAGCCCTCGCTGTATCTCGCCCGGGGAAGGAAATGAATCCGGAGGAGGAGCGGGATTCCCGGAAAAATGAGAAGATGCTGCTGGAACGGCTGGATCCCCGCGTCAAGTTGTTTTCCTGCGCCGCCGTGCTGCTGGTGATCATCTTTTTCCCGATAGAAAACGGCGTGCGGCATGCGGCCTTGTCTCTTCTGCTGACGGCGGCTCTGATTTCCATGCGGATTCCGGTGCGCCGTGTCGCGGGACGCTTGCTGCCGCTTTTCCCCATGTTGGCGGGGATCGGGCTGATCTCTCTTGTTTTCGGGAAGGATGCGGCCGGTAACCGTCTCGATGCGCTGCTGTCGCTGTCGATAAAATCCCTGCTCTGTCTTTTCAGCGTGGTCGTCCTGACGGCATCGACCCGGATTTCGGAGCTGAACCGAGGCTTGAACATGCTCCCTCTTCCCAGAGTCATGGTCGATATCCTGGGATTCGGGATCCGGTATGCGGGTGTGTTCGGGAATGAGGTTCGGCGGCTTGGATATGCTCTGATTTCTCGAAGCGGCGGTCGGATGAGCCGGATCCGCATGGTCAGAACCGCGGCCGCCCTGGTCCCCCGTCTCGTCTTCAAAGCCCTGGAGCGCAGCGAACGGATTTACGCCGCCATGCTGTCGCGGGGTTTCACGGGCCGGATGCCTTCCGGTGAAAGCAGGCGTATGAGTTTTTTGGATGCGGCATTTTCGCTGCTGTTGGGGATATTCCTGACGGGGATCGGGATCCTGGGATGAGCGAACCCATCATCGATATCGACGGTCTGAGTTTCACCTATCCAGACGGATCCATGGGATTAAAGGATATCTCCTTTCGGGTGGACCGGGGAGAGAACACGGCGGTTATCGGACCCAACGGCGCCGGGAAATCGACGCTGCTGCTTCATCTCAACGGTGTTCTCCGCGGGACGGGGAAGGTGCGGGTCCTGGGACGGGAAATCGCAAAAAAAGATCTTCCGTGGATTCGGGGCCGGGTAGGGATCGTTTTTCAGGATCCGAATGATCAACTGTTCATGCCGACCGTTTATGAAGATGTGGCTTTCGGTCCTTTGAACAAAGGGTTGCCGCATGAAGAGGTGCGGCGGCGTGCGATGTCGATGCTCGCGCGTTTTCATCTCGAGGGAAGCAAAGACAAAGATCCTTCCCATCTGAGTCTTGGGGAGAGAAAGAAAGCGGCGTTGGCTACGGCGCTGGTCACCGATCCCCGGATCCTGGTGCTCGATGAACCGATGGTCAGTCTCGATCCGGGATCAAGACGCATGTTCCTCGATCTGCTGAAGGGATTGAACCAAACCCTTCTGGTGGCGACCCACGATATGGATCTGGCGCTGGATCTCTGCCCGCGGGCGGTTCTGATGGCTGCAGGAAGAGTGGTCGTCGCGGGGAAAACCCCGGAGCTTCTCCGCAACCGGGATCTCATGGAATCTTACAGCCTGGAGGTTCCCTTCCGGCTGCGGACGACTTAAGAATGGCTCTTGTTTTTATCTCCTTTATTCCATACAATGAATATCTCCGGGAATGGGAAATAAGCTAAGATACATGGGCTCCTTTTCAATCTCCTCTCGAATACATGCGGATGCGGTTTCTTCGAAGTTATCCGGATCGGGCGGCTTTCGAACTGCTGATTCCCCTGGAACATGCCGCGGTATCCACTCGGAATAATTCGAATAATGGAGGTGTTTCCATGCATTTCGATTTTCTCAGCAAAAAAGACCGTGAAGCCATCGATTCCCTGATCGAGTCTTATGGAGGGGCCAAAGAGATTTCGGATAGGATCGACAGGGTCAGAAGGTATGAAAAAAGGAAAAAAAGAGCGGAAGAGCTGGGATTCGGTGAAATCCTGAACAGGGGGGAGGGATATGCCCTTCATTTCGCCAAAGTGGAAGACTTTGTTGAAAAGCATAACATCGCGGTGACGAAAAAAGGGGTGTGCATCACTCAAGTCTCCGGTTTTCAGGCCGCGCCGGTCACGGTCGAATGCATGCGGCTGGTGGCGGAAAACGGCGACCTGCTGTTTCCGACGGAGATGATCTCCGTGGTCCCGATGACCGAAGCCTACGTCTACGGAGGCGACCTCCTGACCACGTTGGCCCTGGCGGAGAATATTATTGGGGCCAGCAAGTTCTGTTCCACCAACCTGCTCGGAACCCCGCTTCCGGAAAAAAGGTTCGAGCGGATCGAAAAAATAACCGGTGAGAGGTTCGAACGGCGTGATCTCGGTTCGGAGATGAGCCAGATCATCCTGAAAAATATGGGAACGGCTTTCGGCAACCTGGGCGGCGTGGAGGTCGGCAACAACAACCACCTCGTCTATCTGGACGGGATTCTGAGAGCGGCGCTGGAAACCGGTGCGAATTTCTTTTTGAATCCGAGCTGGTCGACGATCGTGGCCGCCTGTTATTTCGCGCGCACGATCCCCAACCTTTCTTTCAAGATATCGATGCTGCTCTCGACGCAGAACGCCATCCAGCTGCGGATGCTGATGAACATCATCAAGGAATACCTGCGCGACGACGGCACGACGCCCATATATGAGATCAATATCGGAAACGCGGCCACGCCCGAAACCTTCATCCAGTGCATCGATGAACTCGAATCTTCCGATCTCCCGAAGATTTATCTGGCCGCCCACCTCCGCATCAATCCGGATCTCGGCATGGAGGATTTCAACTGGACGGAAAATGCGTTCAAGGTTCTGGACGCGGGGAGGGACATCACCATCAAATACGAAAGCGACGGGACTTCCCGTCCCTATGACACCATGGAGGCTTATTTCCTCTCGGATGAGGAGCGTACCCAAAAAGCCGATCTGATAGGGAACGTGATCTATCATAAGTGTCTGCGCTGCGATCAGGATATCAAAGCGATCATGCAGCGAGGGCATGAGGCCCGTTTCGCTTCCGTATCTTACCAGGAGTGAAAAATGCGCCGTCGAGGAGACCGGACATGGATCTTGGAATAAAAGGAAAAGTCGCCCTGGTGGCGGCCGCCAGCCGGGGCCTGGGAAAAGCGGTTGCGCAGCGTCTGGCCGCCGAAGGAGCCCGGGTGGTGATCTGCGCCCGAAGCGAGGAGAATCTTCAGAAAGCGCGTTTGGAGATCGAGGAAACCACGGGAGCTTCGGTTCTGACTTTCACTGCGGATGTCGCCGACGAAACCCAGGCCCGGGCGTTCGTCGATTTCGGCATGGAGTCGCTGGGCGCGGTTCACATCCTCGTGTGCAATGCCGGGGGGCCGCCTTCGGGTTTCGCCGAAGATTTCAAGCCCGACGACTACCGCCGGGCCGTGGAACTCAACCTCCTCAGCACCATCGGCCTGTGTTACGCGGCCGTTCCCGTCATGAAAAAGCAGGGATGGGGGAGGTTGATCCCGATCGCCTCCGTCTCCGCCAAGCAGCCGATCGACAGCCTGATCCTCTCCAACACGGCTCGGGCCGGGGTGTTGGGATTCGCGAAATCTCTTTCCGCACAGCTCGCGCCCTACGGGATCACGGTCAACACCGTCTGTCCGGGATACACGCGGACGGAGCGGGTGGAGGAGCTGGCCGCTTCCTTCGCGCGAAGCGGCAAGGGAACCGTCGAGGACTTTTTTTCCCGGGTTCAGGAGAACATTCCCATGAATCGACTGGGCAGGCCGGAGGAATTCGCGCATGCCGTCGCTTTTTTGGCTTCCGAGGGGGCGGGATACATTACGGGGATCGCGCTTCAGATCGACGGGGGATTCATCAAAGGGCTTATATGAAAACAGTGAAAGGATGGACAATACCATGAAAGGATCGATGAGCGGGCTTATGAATATGTGGCAGGGAACGCCTTTTCCGGAAATGATCCGATCGCTTCCCGAGATCGATATCCCGATGGAAGGGATCCGGGGGTGGCTGCTGCAGTCCGGAGGTATGCAGGCGGTTTTTTTCGATATCGAACCCATCGGTGAGATCCCTCCCCATTCCCACTGCGCCCAGTGGGGGGTCGTGCTGGAAGGGGAGATGCGGCTGACCATCGGGAATGAATCCAAGATCCGGCGCAAGGGGGACTGGTATTACATCCCGGAAGGCGTTACCCACGGCGCGGAATTTCTCACGCGCGTGAACGTGATCGATATCTTCGATGCCCCCGACCGCTATAAGGCGAAAGACTGAAGAGAGGTATGTCATGAAATCATTGTACGCATCGCTGATGAAGGATTTCGAAGGCTACGCCATCGGAAAAATGCTGGCTTATCTGAACGATCCCGAGATCATTTCCTTCGCCGGCGGCCTGCCCAGTGGCGAGCTGTTTCCCACCGACGTCATATTCGAAGCCGCCCGGAACGCGATCCAGGAAGAAGGATCCCGTGTCCTGCAGTATTCACCCATACCAGGAGAAAAAGATCTCATCGAGGCCGTCGTCGACTACCTCATAACCGATGATATCTTCATTGAACCCGAAAACATAGTCATCACATCGTCCGGACAGCACGGCCTCGACCTGGTCGGGCGTCTCTTCCTCGATCCTCGGGATATCATCGTCATCGATCTCCCGACTTTCGGCGGAGCGCTGGCGGCATTCCAGCTTGAAAATCCCCGCTATATCGGAAGAGATATCCGGGAGGACGGCTCCGACGCGGAGGGGTTTGAACAGGATATCCGGGATGCGGTCGACCGGGGGGAAAAGCCGAAATTCATCTATGTCGTCCCGGATTTTCAGAATCCGTCCGGCATCACCATGAGCCTGGAAAAAAGGAAGAAGCTTCTCGAGATCGCCGTCGAATACGGCATCCCCATCGTCGAGGACAGCCCGTACCGGGAACTGCGGTACCGCGGCCGCCAGATCCCTTCCATCTACTCGCTCGACGAAAACCGCGGAAACGTGATCGGCCTCTACACGTTCTCCAAGATTCTCTGCCCGGGATTGCGTGTGGGATTCAATATCGGCCCTCCCGACGTCATCCGGAAGTTCGGATTCATCAAGGGCTCCAACACACTCAACACGCCCAAGCTCAACCAGGATATCTGCACCGCTTTTCTGAAGCGAAGCGATCTCAGGGACCATTTCAAGCGCGCCGTCGGCTATTACCGGGAGAAACTGAATTTCTTCCTGGATGCGATGGATGAGAATTTCCCCGCCGAGATGAATGTGCGCTGGACCAAACCCGAAGGCGGGCTCTTTCTCTGGATGACGGTCCCTGATGGGATCGACACCCTGGAGCTTTTCAAGAAAGCCATCGAGGAAAAAGTGGCGTTTGTTCCGGGCGAGGTGTTCTATCCCAAGGAACACGCGCGCCATAACACCATGCGCATCAATTTTTCCTTTCCGACGAAGGAGGAGATTTTGGAGGGGGTTAATCGCCTCTCCTCTGTCGTCAGGAGGGCCTGAATGATCCATGGAAATGGCTGATGAAGTAAAAAGAAAACCTCCGATGGAATAGAATCATTTATATCATCAGCCCTTTCCACCCTTCGGGAGAGCCAACCTCACCACGTCGACTACGTCGTGGTCCTTTCGCAGTAGTTTACTACAGCTTCAAGAACCACATCCTTGTCGCCACGGCAATCTTGACTCTTGGCTGATCCAGGCCGTGCAAGGCCTTGAGTATGGTTTTACCTGAATATCAGGGTCGGGTGGGAGGAACAGCGGTGTGAGATCGTCGTTTAGATGAGATTTTTAACGCCGTGAAAACGGCGGTTCATTCGGCGCTTGCGTAACTCGCTCCTTCGGAGCTCAGACATACTCAGCGGCCGCTTTCAGCGGCTTCCCTCCTTCACCACCATTTTCAGGCTAAATCTCATATAGCACTCCTCATCTCACACAGCCTTATCCAGGCTTTGGTGCTGGGAGACGTGATACCGGTGACGGCCCAAAAAGAGATTTAGCCTGAAAATACCTTAATACTGGGGTGGGTGGGTCGGCCTCATATAGCACTCCTCATCTCACACAGCCTTATCCAGGCTTTGGTGCTGGGAGACGTGATACCGGTGACGGCCCAAAAAGAGATTTAGCCTGAAAATACCTTAATATGAGGGCGGGCCGGGTCGGCCATGACGCGCCAAGATGACGGATGTCTTCAAAAGAGGGCAGAGGACAGGCTTATTTTGAAAGTCCGCCCCGGGAGGGGTTTGGCATGAAACTTGCGCGAGATTATATCGCAACAAAAAATTGTCAGCACAATTGAAATGCTTTTTTAACGAGATGAAGGATTTTACATTCCCTGGGGGGGGGAGAAAATGCGCTTAAAAATCATGCTTCTTGTTTTACCCGTCTATTTTCTGTCATTTACGGCCCAGAAATCATCCGAACTGCCTGAAAAGTATCAAAAATGGATGGAAGAAGAGGTCGTCTACATCATCACCGAGAATGAAAAAGAGGTTTTTCCCAAGCTGGAGACGAACCGGGATCGTGACCTGTTTATCGATGAATTCTGGAAAGAGAGGGACCCGACACCCGGCACTCCCCGCAATGAATTCAGGGAGGAGCATTACCGAAGGATCGAATACGCCAACAAGAATCTCGGTAAGGAAGGCCCTGGCAAGGGATGGCGATGCGATCAAGGCCGGTTCTACATCACATTGGGAGAACCTCTCTATATTGACAAATTTACCAATGAGACGGAATGCCATCCGATTGAATTATGGTATTACCAGGGAAATGTAAAGTTCGGACAGGCCCCGGTTTTCCGGCTCCTGTTTTTCAAAAGAGGAGGAATCGGGGAGTTCGAGCTGTATTACCCTATATCCGACGGACCGCAGGTATTAACCCCTTTGAGCAGTATGAGGTTAGAACGTACTGAGGTTCCGGGGAAGCTGCGAGCATCGCGTCAATGGCGGAATAGCATCATGGATCACAAAGATGTGGTCGCCTATGAAACGTTAATGCGGGTCTCCCACGACTTGGCTCAAGCTTCGTTTTCGAATTTCCCCGGCCGTGAGGGACCGGACCAGAAGATGCCTTCGGATATCCTGATCGGGCAGGCAAGAAAATATCCCCAACAAAAAGTCAAAGATGACTATGCGTACGACATCTTAGAGCATAAACCGGTGGTTGAAGTCAGTTATTCCGTAAACCACATCGAGCATCGGGAGCAGATCAAAATCCTTCAGGATCATGAAGGATTGTTTTTCGTCAACTACCTGATCGAACCGGAAGTTTTTTCCGTCGACTTTTATATCGACAAATACTTCACCAATCTCAGAACGTCCGTCCGGGTTACGGATGTGAACGGGAAAACGGTTTTCCAGCAGATGAAACAGCTCCCCGTCGAGATGAAAAAGAAACAGCTGGTGAATGTGCTGAAGCGGCCGTTCAACCTGGCCGATTCCTTTCCCATGATCCCGGGAGTCTACAAATTCATGTTCATGATGGAAAACCTGGTCACCAAGGAATACCTGTCTTTTGAAAAATATGTTTCCGTGCCTGAAACGGACACCCTGCGCCTGGGATCGCTGGTCTTTTCAAACAAGGTGAACAGGCTGCCCTCCTCCGATGAGCTGCGCAAGGCTTTCCAGGTGGGCAACCTCCAGTTTTATCCATCCGCAAACAACCAGTTTTATAAAAAAGACACATTGTATCTCTTTTTCCAGATGTACGGCATGGATGAGGCGTTGAAGGACCAAGGGAATATCGAATATGTTCTTTATAAGGGAGACAAACAGGTCCATTCTTTGGTCAGGGAAATACGAAAATATGGAAAGGGAGGAGACTTTTTGCAGGAATTCAATGTGGGGAAATTCTACGCCGGGGATTATACAGTCATTGTTTCGGTCGTCGATCGGAACAAAAACAGGATCCTGTCAACCGAAGAGAATTTCTTTCTTTTATCCAAGGAACCGCCCGAGAAATGGGTCGTAAGCCAGCTCAGCCCTCCGGCTGAAGATCCGGTCTACTCCTATATCATCGCCAACCAGTTCTTAAACAAAGGCGAGGTACGGAAAGCCAAAACCGCGTTTGAAAAAGCATGTCGGAAGAGAAAGAAATCCTTGGATTTTGCGCTGGGATTGGCCAAAACGCATCTTGTGCTTGATGAAAACCGGGAAGCGAAAAGCGTTCTCCTGCCCTTCCATGAAAAACACGTGGATCATTTCAGCTTGAATTTTTACTTGGGAGCGGCATCCCAAAACCTCGAGGAATATGAAGAGGCTGTAGGCTATTATCAGAAAGCGCTTTCCCAGCGGGGGGATGTTGTTGCGGTTTTAAACTCCATCGGCGAATGTCATCTTGTTTTGGACAACCAAGCTCAAGCCGTCAAGGCCTGGGAGAAATCGCTGGAGGTCAATCCCAACCAGGAAGAGGTCAAGCAGCGTCTCGCCGTCCTCAAGGAAGAGAAGTAACGAACGCGGCCGGGGACCTTAAATCCGATTCTCTTCCCGTTCCCATTGAATCGGGAAAAGCTTTGACTCCATGCTTTCCCGGAACACATGGATATTTGGGAAATGCCGCTTCACATCCGTTGCATATTTATCGATATCCCGAGGGCGAAGATGCATCAGGACGATCTCCCGGGGCCGGATGTGTTCTCTGACGGATGAACGGCCGCTCTCATCCAGCAGACAAAAGGGATCGATGAAGGCCAGCGAGATATTTTCCTTCTGCAGTTGAAGGCTCTTGAAGTGATCGGCATTGGCCGGGGGGTTGAGATCTCCGAGATGCAGGACCTTAATGCCGTTCAAATCCAGGACGAACGCCAGGGTTTCATACGGATTTTCCGGGTCGGCGTGGTTGACGCAGAACATTCCCATGTTTATCCCGGCAATGGATTCGCGCCGGAGCTTTCCCCATTCGGGATTGATATCGCGGATCCGATCTTTGATTTTCGCATAACCCTCACCGGCCGCCTCCTTCAATTCCTCACAGACGGTCCGGTTCGCCACGAATATGGTTTCGGGATGGCGCATCAGGACCCTGAGCGCGGTCTCCGGCTCGAAGTGGTCGCGGTGGGCGTGGGAGAACAGCATGAGGTCGATCCGGGCAAAGGGAGGTTGTGATCGCACCATCTGCTCGATGATCTCCTCCGGAGGATCGGGATATCCGAATGGATTCTTGAAAAGCGCATCCACCAGAATGGTTTTTGTGGGGGAGGAGATCAGGAAACCGTCATTGGCGATATAGTGTACCTTCACCCGGGTCTGATCGGCGTGTTCCGATTGAGCGGGATCGCCCGCTTCAAAAATAGCCGCGGTTGAGGCGAAAACCGGGGCGGCGGCCAGGATGAAAAGCAGCAGGAGGGCGGCTGATACGGCCCGGCCTTTTCCAGGTTGGAGATGAAATGCATATTTCATGCGGACCTCCTTGAGCAAAATTAATTTTATATTCTTTATATACGGTTGTATGGGAGGAGGGTTATTTTGGAATCCGCCCGCTTAACGGATCATTCTTTTTTGCCCCCGGTCAGTCCGGAAGAAGAAAACCATCGGATCACATCCCCGATCATGGGATGCGTTCCATCGTGCTCCACCATTTGTCGACGGTGTCCGGTGAACCATACCATTTCCCGGGGGATAAAGGAGAATGCCCCACATCTTCCAGTATGAGAGGCGTGGCATCGGGAAGCAGAGCCGAAGAAACCGGAACGATGCCGTCTCCCCAGGAGCGGCTCCGCCCCACAAGTTTTTCATAGATACGTGCCGCTCTTTTTTCAGCCGGGGAACCTTCCGGATCGCCTTTGATTTTTCGTCCGGCAACACAGATGATGGGGATATGATCCAGGGACGAATACCGACCCGACCGGCTGCGAAGGGCACGGTTGATCAAGCCGCCGTGGAGCACCCGGCAATTATTATGATGAGGGGCGCCCAGGGTGATGATGCGCGTGATTTTTACCGCCGGCTTTCTTTCCATGCGCCGCTCGCCGGCGGAAGGCAGGCAAAGGCGTAACAGGATCCCGCCGATGCTGTGCCCGATGAGGGTCAGGTTCTCCGGACGGCGGTGCAAAAACATATCCGACAGGGTATCCTCGAGCCGACGCCGGATGATTTTCCAGCCGGAGGGGAAAGAAACAAGCGACCACAGCGGAAGGGAAACAGGGACGATGCGGACCGGTTGGCCTGAGATTTCCTCGATCCGAATCCTCATCCCTTCATATAGGGAGGGCCGGCTGAAATATCCCCCCAGGATAACAGCAGGCTGCCTCAAGCCTTCATCCTTCATGGTTGTCGGTTTCGTTTTTCTCCTCGTCTTTTTCGGGGGGCGTTTCTTGGAAATTCACGTTGCGGTAAAGCCCGAACCAGCGTCCGATTTTTATCAAGCCTCTTCCCATGTGAAACTGATTGTAGAAGGACAGGACATATTCGGGGCCCTTCTTTTTGAGCTTGATATACTCTTTGGTAAGGGGAAGGGTCGCCAAAAGAAATGATATGATCATGATGCAGGCATAAAGCATATGAAATCCATCGTGGGTTCTGACCCACAGCCAGGGGATCAGCAAAAACAGCCAGAGGGTCGAAGCGACATACGCATCTCGGGTGAGAAGCATGCCCAGAATCATCCCGGCGGCGGGAGTGATGATGACGGCCGGCCAATCCACGACCAGCAGTCCTCCGAATGCCGCGGACAGCCCCCCGCCCCCTTTGAACCGGTAGTAAACCGGGAAGTTGTGCCCGACGACGCCGGCCGCTGCCGCCATAAGATAATATGGAGATTCGGGAAAGACCAGCCTTAAAGCAAGAACGGGAACCAGAACCTTCATCATATCCAGAATACTGACCATGCATCCGGCTTTGGCCCCGAGGCGAGCCGATATGTTGGTGGCGCTTACGATGTCGAGAGTCATGGATTCTCCCCCCACCAAGTTGTATTCCTGGCCGGTTATATCCTCTCCTGGGGCCATGATGCGCCCGATCACGCGAGCCATGGAAAGGGCGCCCAGCAGATATCCGCCGAGAACCGCGCATGAAGCGATATAGGGATTCACATGTGCCTCCTTTTCCGGTTCCTAGCGGAGGAACCGAGATACCCGGATGATATAAAGGATTTCGGATTTTCCCCTCATTATCCTATAGCACAGGCGATTCCCGCAAGTCAATGTGATTTGATTTTCTCTTTTTTTTTCATATATTATTGATAAAAAAAGAAGGAAGAGGGGATTCATGAAAATGAAAGGACTTTTCTGCATCATTTTTGTATTGGGCGGCTGTCTATCTCTTTGGGCCCAGGAAGTAACCGGGGGATTTGAGGGGCGTATCCTGGACACCCGGGGCGGTTCCCCAAAGGATGTCGCTATCATCGTTGAGGGAGAGCAGTTGATCGGACCGCGGAGCGCACAACCGGATCCGGAGGGGAATTTCCGCATCTCGGCGCTGCCCGCGGGGGAGTACCGTATACGGATCCGGCATCCCGTTCATGGGGAGTTAATCATACGGGATGTGATCGTGCAGCTTGGAAAAACCACGGTACTGGGAGACATCAAGCTGCCCGAAAAATATCAGGAAAGCCATGAAGTGGTGGTGACGGCACGTATCCCGGTCATCGATCCCGTATCCACTCAGGTCGGAGGGAATCTTTCTCCCCCTCAGTTTTCATCCCTGCCGGTGGGAAGAAATTTTCAAAGCCTGGCCGAACTCCTTCCGCACAGCAATGTGAGTTATTACGGCGATGAAACGAATATTTCGGGTTCGACGGGATTGGAAAACAAGTATTTCATCGACGGAGTCGATGTTACGGATCCATTCCGTGGGATGTCGGGGGTGGTTCTGCCTTATAATTTTATTCGCGAGGTCGAAGTTCGTTCCGGCGGATATCAGGCGGAATTCGGCAGTGCTCTGGGTGGGATATTCAATGTCATCACCTATTCCGGAGGGAATGAATTTTCAGGACGGCTCTTCGGTTTCTATGCCAACAATCGTTTCGCAAGCGAGCCTCGCCAGAGCACGCTCGAACCGTCCCGGGGGGATTTCTCCATGGCGGATTTCGGTTTTTCTCTGGGTGGACCGGTGGTCAAGGAAAAGCTGTGGTTTTTCGGCGCTTATAATCCCGTGTTCGACCGGGAGGAAGTCGAAATTCCGGGTCTGAGTTTCTATGAAGACAGGAACCGTGTTCATCGATTCGCCGGGAAGTTGACCTGGCAGGTCAATCCTCGGAATAACGTCGTTTTTTCGCTTGTCGGGGATCCCAGCCGCCGGGACGGCGTGGGGGAGACATTCATCAGTATGGGAGCGCCCAGGATGCTTTTGAATCCGGACCCGTATCTGGAAAGGATCGAACGGGGCGGGACCTACCTCTCAGCCCGGGGTATGCATATTTTCAGTCGGGATATATTTCTGGAAACCATGTTTTCCTGGGGAAGAAACAAGGAAAAGAATGTGCCCCTGACCGAGACCGGCCGGGATGAGATCGCCTTTATCGACAACATGACGGGCTTCTGGTCTGGAGGCTGTTTTTCCGGTATCGATGTGGACGGTTACCGGATCATGGCCATGGTGAAGGGCTCATTGAATGTCGGTCGTCATGCCGCGAAAATAGGATTGGAATATCGGGATAATACGCTTGACGGTTACGTAGAGGGAAAATTTCTCAGCCGGTTTTCACCCTTCAGCTATCTCGAATACTATACCCTGGTGGACAGCCGCGTGCATAACCGGGCACTGGCGGCGTTTATCCAGGATTCCTGGCGGATCCTCCCGCGGCTCCGGCTGAATCTGGGAATCCGTTGGGATGGACAGTATCTTTACGGATCGGACGGAGAACTTGCCCAGAGCATCACGGATCAGTTCCAACCGCGGTTGGGATTTGTTCTGATGACGGCGGGCGATGGCTCCCAAAGACTCTTCGGCTCCGCCGGAAGGTTCTATCATGATATTTCCACTTGGTTTTCGCTTCAGCACCTGGTCGAAGGCACCGTTTTCGAATCCAAATACTACAGTCACGATCCGCGCCTCGATCCGTCGGGAGGCATGACATACGTGCAGTCGGGAACCCGGAGCCCGCGTGTGGATGGGTTGACTGGACAGCATTTTGATGAGTTCACGTTGGGTTACGAGGTGAAGGCCCTTGGATTCCTGCGCATCGGTGTGAGAGGAATCCACCGGGTACTGCGGGAAGGGATTGAAGACGCCGAAGATCCCGTCACCCAACGCATCGTTTACGGGAATCCCGGGCGGGGATCCCTTCAGGATTACCCCCGTATGCGCAGGGAATATTCCGCGTTGGAATTGAGTCTGCAGAAATTCGGATCCGGGCCTTTCCATTTCTTTTCATCCTATGTGCTTTCGAGAAACGAAGGGAATTATCCCGGTCTGTATAACTCCGATCGGGATCAGATGCGGCCCAATGCGGATCTCTTTTTCAACAAGCTCGACGCCATCGTCAATTATTTGCCGGAGTTCCAAGGTCTGCTCCCCAACGATCGTCCGCATGTTTTCAAGTTTTCAGGATGGGTTGGTTTTCCCTTCGGCCTCAATGCGGGGGTTTTTATCATCTGGCAAAGCGGAACCCCGTTGAACGAGTTCGGAGGGCTCTATCCCGTCGAGCCGTGGCGCATCCTCCTCGAGGAGAGGGGGTCGGTGGGCAGGACGCCCTCCATATTCGACCTCAACCTCCGATTTACGTACGATTTGGGAGGATTCATCTCTTTGCTTAAAACCTCTCGCTTGGTCTTCGATATCTTTCATGTGGGAAGCCGACGCACGGCGGTCGAATATGACCAGGTTCATTATTTCAACCGGGATGCGAACGGGAACCAGTTCAATCCCAATCCAAATTACGGGATGGCCACCCGCTTCCATCCGCCGATGTCGCTGCGCCTGGGATTTGAAATCGAATTTTGAGGTGGCGGCTCTTTCCCGGAGAGGACTTTCATTTCATCGGGAAACGGCCGTCGTGAAGAAACGGATCAGGGAATACCGTACCCTCCGGTTCGGCCGTCGTGAAAGAGAGGAAGCCTGGGAGGGCAGTACGTGCACAGGGAAAACATCAAGATGACCGCGATCAGCAGCAAGGCCGCTGTGATTTTTATAAGCCGAGTGAAATGTGTTTTTTGCATCAAACGAGCGCTGGTCATCTGCCCGAGGATTACGGCGATGACGAAAATGGAAATGTCGTAGATGAGGTTGTGCCGTTTGAATACCAAAATATAGGCGTAAAAGGATACGGCGATAAAGATCGGCATCAAGAGGATCCCGGCGATCTTTGCCGTCCAGTAATGATCGGTTTTTCCCTTCAAGAAGGGGCGGGCGAATAAACCGAAGAAAAGCGACGGCCAGAAAGCCAGCTTGAGATGCTCCCAAACGCTTTCATTGACGGCGGCGACCAGAGCCAGCGGAGGCCAGCGGCCGAACCATTCGAAAACGAAATGCAGGAGACATCCGCTGGATATAATGAAGAGAGCTCCCGCCGTTTCCCATATCCATATGCCGGAACGGCCGTTTTTTCTCCCGTTTTGATCATTCCGATGGAATTCAGAGGTCATCGGTCGCTTCTTCCCTCGAATCCTCATCATGCAGGAGGACATCACCCGTAAATCCGTCAACGGTTATCAGCGTGCCGTCTTTGAGCGTGAGCGCCCCGTTGACCGATACCACCGCCGGGATTCCGTATTCGCGGGCAATGATGGAACTGTGAGAGAGCATCCCGCCGGATTCGGCCACGACGGCTCCGGCTTTTGAAAAGAGCGGGGTCCAACTGACATCGGAATAGGGAATCACCAGCACATCCCCCTTTTCGAGCTTGGAGAAATCGGCAAGCCCCCGGATGACTTTGACAAAAGCGGTGGTATAGCCTTGGGAGGTGGCCGTCCCCTTAAGGCGGGTATGGATTTCCGGGGTGATTGGTGGAGGCGTGGAGCCGAAGATGATTTCCGGAAGCACGGCGTCCCGACTGTCCTCCATTTCGTTTTTCCGCATTTCCACCCTCTTCATGAAATCTTCGCCCGTTTCCTTTCCGCCGGCATAGGAGCGAATCTCGCGGTCATAGAGAAAATATATCTCTTCAGAGGACCGCAGTTTTCCGCGCTCGGTCATTCTCCGGCCCAGCTCAAGATAGTAAACCCGGAAGAGCATAAGGGTATAGCTGTAAAGCGAACTGAACTTTTCGCGGTATAAACGGAATTTTCGGGCGCGTTCATAAAAGATCCGCAGCATTCTGCGCCCTTTTCTCGCGATACGGATGTCGGCGAAACGGATCTTTTCCTTTTGATCCGATTCCGGCGCCTCATGGTCGGCGATCAATTGGATGACCAGATCCGGTGTCTCACGCCAGGGAACGCTCCCGAAATGCCCCGTGGTGTCGCTCAAATGGCCGAATTTTTCCATGAAGGCGTCCATCGCCTTTTGAAAATTTCTGATCTCTTCGTTCCCCTCCGCGACAGGGAGGCCTTTTTGTTCCATGATCCTCCGGGACCGCTCGCTCATTTCTTGGAACATCCGGTTCAGGGTATCGAGGTGTATCTCCGGATCATACTCTTTCAACTCTTCCATACCCTCGGTCAGATCGAAGCGGCGAAAATCGACGCCGGCTTTTTTAAGCCGAGACTTCAGGATTCCGTTGTAGATCTGCATCAAGAGGATGGCGTTTATCGTGTAGAATGTCATTTCGGAGTTGAGATCGGTAATCTCGTCGATGAGGGATAAAAGAGACTTTTCGTCCGGACTTCCCTCGGGTTTCAGAGGGTATCTCCGAGACCATTCCCACAGCCGCGGGTAGTTCTTGTCCAGTTGAGCTCCGAAAGTCCATCGTCTCCGGATGAAGCGCAGGATTCTGGGGATCAGGAGGGCCGCCCTGCCTCCGGGTTTGAAGGGAGGTTTGCCGGCGCCGGGGGGTGTGACCCCCATCATCATTTCCAGGGATTCCGCGGGCATGCCCAACTTGCCGAAGACCGCCCTGAATTCGCTCAGGTTATGGTATGTCCGGAAATAAAAAGCCTTCACAAGGTTTTTGGGATCGATGTCGTTTTTGCCGATGACTTCCGTGATCATATTCACCCATATCCGGCTTGGGATCGGGGTGACGACGGACCACACGAGGGGAGGAATGAGTCCCGGCGTCATCTCCTTGGCCATCCGGCTTGAATACACCTCCATACGTGTCATCGCCGTTATGTCGCGCATCTGAAGCCAAGTGATCGTTTTTCCGTCGAAAACCCACTCCAGGTCAACATCTTTTCCTGCCGTCCGGGAGATCGCTTTCGTCTGTTCCATGACTTCCCGTACCAGGTCAAGGGAGAGAGGGGAGTCGTCAGGTTTTTCGATCCATCCTCCCCATTTGTTGATCCAGCGGAACGGGGTTACGCCCGACTGAACCAAGGCGGTTCCCGGGCCCTCAACGGCTTCGATCAAGACCTCGTCAAGGCCGTTGATCGGGTTCTTACTGAATGAAACCCCCGAAAAAACCGGGCGGATCATTTCCTGAACGATAACAGCCATATGGAGATCTTCGGCTTCTCTCCCCGTTTTCTTCAGATAGGGCTTGAGCGAAGGGGTATGAGCGGTGATCCAGATCTTTTTTGCGGCGTTCGCGATCGCCTCCACACCTTTGATGTTGAGAATGGATTCGAATTGTCCCGCGAAAGAATGGTCTCTATGATCTTCAACATTCGCTGAAGAGCGCACGGCATAAGGGCGGCTGGAATCGAGAATGTATGTCATGTGTTGCTGCAGGGAACGAAGTCCGTTTTCACTCCGGTCGAAGAAGAACTCGGCACTGTCCCAAGGGATGACGAACGTCTCGGGAATGGTTTTTTTTATCTTCATGAGGAAGCGAAGGCTTTCCGCTTTTCCGCCGATCGTTGGAGGGAGGGTTCTCTTCTTCAGAGAAAGGAGTCCGTGGGGCTCCTTTGCAGGGCTTGTTTTCTTATGGCTCATCATTTCCAGGGGTTTTTATCCATGCGTTTTCCGGTTCGATGAGATTGATGTCCACTTCAAACAGAGGAGGCTTCCGGCCTGAAATCTTACGCCCCAGTGCCGCGGCCATTCCTTTGAGCATGGTGCCCGGTCCGACCAGATTGATTCTTTTCCCCGTACAACCGTCCGTTGCCGAGGAAGCGAGTCTCACCGCTTTCTCAGCCGCATATTCCGGAGGTTTGATCAGCATCCCCATGACAGCCTTGAAAATCTTGATGTTCGCTTCATATCCTCGGATAAATGTGAGTCGGTGCAGCATGTCGGAGTCGACGACCCCGGGATTGAATAGAAAAACACCGATATTGGTGTCCTTATATTCGCGGGCCAGAGCCAAAGTGAAGTTGTGTTCCCAAGCCTTGCTGGATGCATAAGGATTATGGAGAGCGAAAGGCTTTTTTTCTCCTTTTCCGGAGATGTTGATCAATTTACCTGAATTTTGAGTTAAAAAATAGCGCATGGCTGTCAGAGATCCGTGATAGACGCCCAGGATATTGGTGTCTATCAGGTTTTTTACGTATGTGTAAGGGATATGGGCTGTAGGACCGGTAGGACAGGATAAACCCGCGTTATTGATCCAAATGTCTATCTTCCCCGTGGATGTGAGCGCGAGGTTCCTCAGTTTGTCGATGTCTTCCCGGCAGGATACCGAGCAGGGCAGGCCTTCCGCCCGGCCGCCCGAACTCTTGAGTTCAGTGACGGCTCTGTCCACGGATTCCGCGGAACGCGAACCCACGACCACGGAGGCGTCTTCACGGACGAAGGCCTGTGCGATGGCGAAGCCCAATCCCCGGGTGCCTCCAGTGATAACCGCGGTTTTGCCTGAAAGCCTTTTCATATGCGCTGTCCTCGCCATGACGGAGGGTGCGAAAATCTCTCCTCAATACCCGCGAGTCGTTCGGCTCAGAGCCGTTGGGCGTGATGAAGATGTCCTCTGAAAAATGCGATTTCCCTCAATCTCTATGAAATCGACCTTATCAAAAGAGATATTCAAAGTCAATGCCGGTGCCGTACGCGGTGATGGAAGGAGGCTGTGCCCGGATCGTCGCCGGCCGATAGCTTATGGCGCGCCTTGAATTAAACCGTCGTATCAGCCGACCGTCCCCGTTCCTCCGCGATCATCGGGGATGCGGAACGCCCGCGCCAGTGATATGCACCATAAGATGAGGTAGACGCCGAAGATCCCGAGGGCCCAAAACAGCGGTTTTTCATCGAGCCGGACCGGATCGGACAGATTGGCTTCCAGACTGAGCAGTCCCAGGATGAAAAGAAAGAGAAAGAGCGCGGTTCCGAACCGCCACATGAGTTTGGAGACGGCGTCCCGCATGCGCTCCCGGTTCTCAGGCTTCAGCCAATATTCCTTGTGAGGGATGTTGATCCATTGGGGCGGGGTTTTGAGCATGAGACCGGGAGAGTAATAAAGCGCCAGAAAAAGAACGATTTCGATCCCCAAAACGAGAAAAGTGTGGGCGCCGACCGAAGCCCAGCCGTCCGGAACGCCTCCCGAGCCGAAATGGGTCGCCACGCGCGAAGGCAGGGTGAAAGAGGAATATATTCCAAGCATGATATTGGCCGCGAAACTCGCGATGAAAATTTTGCGCATGATACAAGACTCCTTTTTCATGCCGCGGATCGGATCCGGCGGAACCTTAATCCTCTTCGACGGCCGCGATCGCGGCGGGCAGTATGAGCCGGGCCCAGGCCGCATGCATTTTGCCCGAAGGGTGAAGCCCGTCCTTCGCCACCAGGGCCGGATCGTTGCGGGTTTCTCTGGATAACGGTGTGACGTCGACATAGCATACACTCCTGCTTTCCGACTCCTCCCGGGCAATCGCATTGAAAGCGTCGATCTCCCGCGCGATCCCGCCGCGGTCCCTGCCTTCCGCGAACGGAGTTACCCCCCAATCGGGGATGGACACGACGATCACGCGATCGGCTCTGCCGGAAGCGAAACCAACGGCCTGTTCCAGCAGCGTTCGGAACTGGATCCGGTATTCCTCGGCATCCCGGCCCCGGTATTGATTGTTGACGCCGATCATCAATGAAACCAGATCGTATTTCCCATCCGGGTCGGTTTTTCGGATCCCTTCCCGCAGCTCGTCCGTCGTCCAGCCGGTTTTTGCGATGATGCGAGGGGCGTCGATCGTGAAACCGCGATCACGCAGCAATCCGGCCAGCAGGACCGGCCATCTTTCTTTCTCATCAACGCTCTCCCCGATGGTGTAGGAATCACCGAGTGCCAGATACCGCAGGGAATCCACGGATGTCGCGGTCCTATCTCCCCGGCTCGACGAACGATCGCATCCGGCCGCGGCGAGCAGCATCAATGATACGGCGATTCCCAGGTGGATGTTTCCGATGAAATGCTTCAAGAGTTATCTCCACTGAATATATTAAGGTCTTATCCCCGGTTATCTATCCCTTGAGCGCGGATCGGCGGCCGGGCTTCGGTCGGGTCCGTCCAGCTGGGATGCGATCGTATCGACGTCCGTCACCCACGAGAAACCAAAACAGAGATTGAGCAGGCTGGCCAGGTGCATGTCTTCGCTGATGCTGCCGGTCCCGTCGGCGGGGAAGAAGATCCGGTAGTCCCGGTAGTACGCGTCACGCGCCGTCGATTCGCAGCACATGTTGGTCATGATCCCGGTGATCGCAAGATCCCGTACTTTGAGACAGCGCAGGACGGTTTCCAGATCGGTGTTGTAAAAAGCCGAATAGCGGTGTTTGAGGATCACCTTTTCGCCGTCTTCAGGCGCCAGCTCTTCGTGGATCTCGCTCTCCGGACTTCCCTCCAGACACATGCCTTCCCACCACCAGCCCATGATGCCGGCGTCAAGACCGTCGGGATGATGGACGTGCCGGGTGAAGATGACCGGGCGGCCGGCCGTCCGGAAAGCACGGATCAGTTTTTTTACCTTGGGAAGGATCGCGAGTCCTCCGCAGGTAAACGTAGGCGAATCCGGGTCCAGGAAGAACCGCTGCATGTCGATCACGAGCAGCGCCGATCCGTCCCGGCTGATCCGCATGTCGTGCCGGTTGTACGGGGCGATGCGGTCCAACCATTGCCGACATTTCGTGGAGAGATTTTTTGGGGTGACATAGGCTTCCATCTCGGGCCTCCTCTTTGGATTTCGGTGTGAGACGTTCCGGGTTTATCACCGGGAAACTTTCATGAATCGTATGTGTTTTTTCGGTTCTTTGCAAGCGGTTTTGTAATGATCGGCGTTGCTGCGGAGAGCTAAAAGATCTCTTCCCAAATTCCCGAATTCAGATCCAGGAGCCAGAAACCGCCCCGCCGGGACCGCTGCGCCAGAACGGTGTCATCCCCGCCCCAGATCCGCCACAGGGACCGGAATTCTTCAGGGAGCGCGAACCGTTGTGTCTCCGCTAGATTTTCATCCAGGATCGTCAGCACGGGACCTTCGTTCTCCATGCGGCAGGCCGCGATCCGCACGCCGTCCGACAGCCAGTCGTAGCTCAAACCGTAAAAGGGATCGTGATAAGGAACTCCGGTGATGATGCCTTTTCCGGTCCTATATACGCTGAGCGCATCCCGGTTGTTTCCCGCATGCCAGAATGCGATCTTGTCCCCCCGGGGATCCCACCGGATGCTTCCACGGCGGGGTGAAGCCGATGAATGGATGAGCTCCGTGCTCAGGGAATTCAAATCCAGCAGGGAGATGCGGTTCAGCGCGTCCCCGGGTGTGCGGTGCCGGAAAACGAGGACATCATGGCGGGGGGAGGGCCGTATCCCCTGGGGATCGGTCAGGTTTTCCGCCAGAATGTTGAGGCGGCCGGTGTCGACCTCGAGGCCGATCAGACGCGAGCGGGGCAGCTCGTGGTTTTGCTTGACCTCGGCCGTGAAAAAGAGGTTTTCTCCGGAACCGGGCCAGACGGTCAGCTGAAAGTTGCGGTGACCGGGAAGATCGATCGTGATTTTTTGCAGCCGGGTTCCGTCGGATCGCATGCGCCAGAGCTCCCGGCGTCCCGGGTTGGAAGCACCCGGTCCGACGACGAAAGCCACATGGCCGCCGTCTGAAGAAAGCAGGCAGGACTCGATATCCCGGTTGTGGAAGGGGGATTCATGCTTTTGGGTTTCGATCAACGCCCGGGCGCCGGAGCCGTCTTCGTTCATGACCCAGAGATTGGGATAGGATCGACGTTCCCGCCGGATATCTTTGATGAAGGCCGCCTTTCCTCCTTCCAGCGAAAACAGCCAGTTGGAGAAACGGGAGGCGCGGTTGAGCTTGATGAATTTCCGGGAGTGACCGTCGTATCTGACGAGACCGTGCTGAAAAGAATTTATGGTGACGCCGCCGTCCGTCTTGTGCGCATGAGTGGGGTGGTAAAGCGTCCGGGGGCTGAACACTTTTCCTCCCGTTACCCAGAGCATGTGAAGCGGTAAGCAGATGATGAGGAAGAGGGCGGCTGTGCGGGTGAAACGCAGGAGATTCCTGCCTCTTTGGGAGAAATCGCAGCGGGTGAAGACGATGAGTGAGGCGGCGGCGAATGCCGCTCCCCCCAGCCCCGCCATGATCTGTACCCCCCGCCGGAGGAAATAAGTCATGATAAGGAATTCCTGATACTTCCACAACAGAAAAAGGAAGCCGGCTCCTATCAGGATGGCGGTGAAGACCAGAACGAAAGGCTTTTCGGAAAGGAAGGAGATGGAGTAAGCGATGGTGAGCGCCAGAAGCGATATCATCAGATAGGGGGAATAGGCCAGCAGCCCGTGCATCATGAAAAGCAGGCCGGAATTTTCCAGGCTTGCCTTCAGACCGGGAAGATACTGCATCAGGAGACTGAAAAGCAGGAAAACGGATAAAAAAAGGCTCAGGCGCGCAGCGTATTTCACCCACCAGATCCATCCTTTTTTCACGGGAAGTGAAAACAGGTAGACCCAGGCATTGTCCTTGAACTCGGATTCGTAGCCGCTCGAGCCGAACAGCAGCGCTGAGAAGGGAAGGAAAAGCCAAAGAAACATGCCCGAGAGATAAAGCGTCAGCTCCTGCTGCCCGCTGAGGTTCAAGGCCGCCAGCGCCAGCAGCAGGGCCAAGGCCAGGCCGAACACCGGGAGGTTTTCCCGCCATTCCTTGAAGAACAGCTTTATCAGCATGGTTCCGGCTCCTGATCCGGCTGGGGGGTGTCGCCGGCGATGAAGCTGAGAAAGATCTCCTCCAGGCTCAGCGGCTCGGTTTCCAGGTCATAGGCTTTAAGCACCCGGAGTTCCGCCCGCCTTTGTTCGTTCCAGGGATGGAGGACGGTTTCGTATCGCCGGCCATGCCGTCGGAGCGTCATGATCCCCTGCAGCTCCCGGTTCACGGCTTCGGGCGTATCGCAGGTGAAGCACACCCGCTTGACCGTTTGCTTCAAGTCCGCCGCTTCCTCCTGAACCACCAGCCTTCCCCGATGCAGGATCCCGGTCCTCTGGGTGATGTTCTCGATTTCGTGCACCATGTGGGTTCCGAAGAGGATCGAGGTTCCTCCCTCTAGGATGCCGCCGAGAATATCTCTGAAGAAGGTTCGCCTCGTAGGGACATCGAGTCCCGAAGTGGGATCGTCGAGGATGATGAGCTCGGGGGCGGCGGCCAGCGCGGTGATCATCCCCAGTTTCAGCTTCATGCCTCGGGAAAGGCTGCGTATCCGGAGGTTGTCTTCCAGCCCCAGCTGTTTCCGGTAGGTTTCCGCTTTGGCCGCATCCCATTTGGGGAAAAACGCGGCGTGGAACCGAAGATGCCTGCGGACCGTCATCCAGCCGTAGTAGATGGAGTCCTCGGCGATGAAACCGATTTCCTTTTTGTGGCGGCTGTCGCCGCAGCTCAGCGCGTTTCCCCGGAAAAGGATCTTTCCCGCATCCGGGGGGATGACTCCCATGATCATGCGGAACAGCGTGGTCTTACCGGCCCCGTTTTTCCCCAGCAGACAGTAAGCGGTTCCTTTTTCGACTTTCAGGTCGAAGTTGTTCAGGACCTTTTTTTTCCCGAAACTTTTGGAGAGTCCCGAAATTTCAAGAATGGCGCTCATTTCACTCCCTGTTCCCCATTCATGGGAAAAGAATTTTCACAAAAGATATTCTCTCCGCTGGCGTTAATTTTTGCAAGTCTCTTCGAGAGGAGCGCGGAGGAAAGGATTCAAGGGGTCTCGGCCAGCAGCCAGTCGCTTATTTCTTCGATCATGATCGGTTCGCCGGGCTCGATCTCCAGTTCTTTGATCGCGGCGGCCAGCGCCTCGCCGCTGTAAGGCCTGTCTTTCATGATCTCAGCGATGTCCCGGATCAACCGGCTGTTCATGGCATCCGAGTAGATGTGGGCCGCGGCGATGTGGGCGTTCCTGAGTTTCAGGCGAAGATCGATCTCGCCCCATGCGAACCGCTTTCGGAGGGCGATGTCGAACTCGGGGGTTTTTCCGTAGCGCCATTCCCAGGAAGCGTATTTCTTATAGAGGGATTTGAGGGCGGGAGCGGGGGATCGGATGGCGGATACCCGTTCCGCGTCGCCGTGGATTTCCTGAAAGCTTTCTTGGATAAGCTCGGCCAGATGCCGGGCAGTAAGCCCCGGGGAGGAATCGACCAGGTTGCCCACCCGGGAGCGGACCGAAGAAATGCCTTTGGCGGCGATCTTGTCGCTGGAAACGCGCAGGTAGCGGATCATCTTCTCGAAATCGGTGTCGATGAGGATGCAGCCGTGGTGAAGCACGGCGGTTTCTCCGTGGTAATAGGCGTTCCCGGAGATCTTTCTACCCGCGACCATAAGATCGTTGCGGCCGCTGAATTCCACGGAGATTCCCAGCTTCCGGATCGCCAGCGCGATGATTTCAACCTGCCGCTTGAAATCGTAGTGACGCTTATCGGTGATGAACGTGAAATTGAGGTTGCCGAGGTCGTGAAACACGGCGCCGCCCCCCGAAGGTCGGCGGGCCAGCTTCCCGCCGTCGGATTCGAGCCGCGAACAGTCGCATTCTTTCCAGGGATTCTGGTTGCGTCCGATGACGACGGTCGTCTGATTTTGCCATAGGTAGAGCGTGATTTCACCCTCGTTGGCATCCCGCAGGAGGTGCTCTTCCGCAGCCAGGTTGAACCACGGATCAGTGGATTCGGAACGATATATCTTAGGAACCAGATTTTGCGCTTGCATTATAATTTCAGCCTCATCTCATCAGCCGTCCCGCCGGGAAAGCCGAACCGATTTTGTGAATCGCTTATTCTAATCAAAAACGGCGAGGGATGAAAGTCTGAAATGCCGTTTTTGGGATTTCCGGCATTTCGCCTGAGGATATTTGATTTTAAAATTGTATATGATATATTCGTTTTGAGATATCGGTTCAGGGAAATGACATAGGCTAAAAAGTGGGCGTAATATTTTTCCAGCCCGGATCGAAACCCGCATACGACCACAGAAGGAGGAGGGATGGACACTCGGCATCAGATTGGACGGAGACAATTTATCAAACAGTCCGCGGCCGGCGTCGTCGGCGCCGGCGCGATTGGAAAGGGTCTCCCCGGAGAAGCAAAAACCCGGGATGATCGATCCGAACCGCTGAAGATCAAGGAGTACCGGACCCTGGGAAGAACCGGATTCAAAGTGTCCGATATCGCCGCCGGTGAGCATCATGCCAACATCGCCATGCTCAATATGCTCCTGGACGCGGGGGTCAACTATATCGATACCGGAGAAACCTACGGCAACGGGAGAGACGAGCGGGTTATCGGGGACGCGATCAAAAATCGGGACCGGAAAGCTTTTTTCATCACCACCAAGCTTCCACTCAGAAAGGACCGGGAGAAAAACAGCATATTGGAACGTTCGCGCAAATGCCTGGAGCGCCTCCAGACCGATTATGTCGACTGCATGATGATCCACGGATGCCCGAATTCGGAAACGGTGCTGACGCCCGGATTTCATGAAGCCATGCGACAGCTCAAGGCCGAAGGCCGCGTCCGCTATGTGGGATTGTCGAATCACGGAGGGCAGTGGCTGAACGACCCCGAAGAAACCATGGAAAAGGTGCACATGACAGCGGTGGAGGACGGGCGCTTCGATGTGGTTCTGCTCGCCTATAATTTTATCGCCCGCGAACAAGGTGAACGGGTGCTGCGTGCGTGCGCCGAAAAGAAGATCGGGACGACGCTGATGAAAACCAACCCGGTGGGCCTTTATGTGTATTTTAAGCAGGAAGCGGAAGATCTGAAGCGGGAGGGCAAAGAGGTTCCCGCATATGTCAATAAAGCAGTGGAGCGGATGAAGGTCAAGGTGGACCAGGCGGAGGGTTTTCTCAAGGAGCACAAGCTGACCACGCCCGATGAGATCCGGGATGCCGCCATCCGGTTCGTGTTGAGCAACCGGGATGTGAATACGGCCTGCATCACATACAACACGTTCGACGACGTGAAAGGCCACCTCAGGTTGTCCGGAACGGCTTTCAGTTCGCAGGAGATGGCTCTGCTTGACAGCTATGCGCGGTCCTGCGGCAGCCTGTACTGCCGGCATGCCTGCGGCATCTGCGAAGCGGAATGCCCGCATCACGTCCCCGTGAATACCATCCTGCGCTATCAGCACTATTTCGCCGCTCAAGGCAGGGAAAAACACGCCATGCGGAAGTATGCGGCGCTTACGACTCCCAAGGCCGATCTGTGTTTCGACTGCGAAGGTTTCTGTGAGTCCGCATGTCCCTACGGAGTTCCCGCTCAGGGACTGCTCGCCCTCGCCCATAAACGTTTGATCCTGGATTGATCGGGGAAGAAACCGCCGTCGTCGATTCAGGATGAAGGTGTTTCGACGTGCACCGATGGGGCGTGTTCCAGCCGGTGGGCTCGCTGGTCGATATACATTTTAAGTGCGATCATCACGATGAGGGCCAGGGGCGGGGCTCCGATCACTTTAGCGATGCCGCCGCCGATCAGGATCGTGAGGTGCATCACCACGATGCGTTTGTAGGGCTGGAAGAAAAGTCGATTCCGGTCGGCGGTTTTGTATTCTCCGCCGCGAATGAAGTTGCGCCTAAAAGAGACCCCGTGGCTGAGGAAAAGATGGAAAGCCGCCAGCGCGATCCCTCCCCATCCGGCTTCCGGAGTCCCGAAGAGGGCCAGCACGAAGACGCCGTGTACGGCCGTAAACATTCCATAGTGGAAGATGAAAAACAGAATCTCGCCGAATTTGCCGGTGGCGGGGGAGATCTTGTGGATGGAAGCCCGGCCCCCGGGTCGGCTCGTTCCTTCGGCCTTCCGGAGCTTCAGCACATTGAAAAATCCGATGACGATGTTTTCCGACCAGTACAGCAGCATGACCCCGGCGATGTCCCAACTGAAAAACAGGACTCCGATCAAAGGGAAAAGGTTGAACAGAAGCAGGGACACGGTCGAGTGTTTGAGTGAAGCCGGCATCGCTTTGAAGGGGACGCCGGCGCGGGCGCCTCGGTCTTTCATCGGTTGCATGGAGATCGATCCTTTACCCGCTTATATCACAGGTTGTCCCCATATTCAAACCGGCTGACGCGTATCGGAAAGAGAAGCGTTAAACAATTTTTTCCTGAAGTATGGTGTACGAATATTTCCCGCAGACGAGCTGTTGGTAGAAGGACCGGAAATCGCTTTCTTTGTCGACTGGAACCCGCAGGCGGATCTCGGCGTTTTCCTTGAAATCTTTGCGGATGATTTCATAGCCTTCCCGGTCGGCAAGGTTTTCAAACGGCGTCAGCGCCGCGTAGGGGACCACCGCGGAGATCTCCTTGACGTGCCGGATAGGAGCGGTTCCGGATTTTTCCAGGACCTGCTGAGCGGCTTCCCGGTAGGCGCGGACCAGCCCGCCGGCTCCCAGCTTGGTGCCTCCGTAATAGCGGGTCACGATGATCAGCGTGTTGGTCAGCCGGTTTTGTTCCAGGACGCTCAGGATCGGAGGGCCGGCGGTTCCGTGGGGTTCGCCGTCGTCCTGGGCGCGGGAAATCTCACCCGAAGGCCCGACCCGAAACGCCCAGCAGTGATGCGTGGCGTCCGGATAGGTTTCACGGATACGCTTGACGACGGCCAGCGCCGTCTCCTTATCGGGGCACTTGAAACCGCGCGCGATGAATTTCGAGCGTTTGATCTTGATCGAAATCTCCGATTCCCTGGAGATGGAGAGGAAAGGTTCCATGATTCGATGATAGAAGATCCCGCATCAAAGTCAAGTCCGGCATGCAAATGGATACGACCGCTTCGGATGAAAAGCAGGCGCATCAAGATAGATGGGCCGGCTGCCGCGGGAATGCCGGCCCGGATCTTTCGATAAAGACATGGAGGTCTCGTTATGCCCCGGGCGATTTCCGTCAGGATCGGCTTTTCTGTTGGTTACCGAAATGGAGAACCCTTCCGGCCCCGATCTCGACGTAGTCATCCCCGTATGCCTGCTTGAACATTTGAATGGCGGCGTCTCCCGTGCAGTGGGTGGCGCCGCATTTGCGGACGCCTAATTTTTTAAAATCACGGATGATTGCAGCAACCTGCTCTTCGGAATGTCCCATAAGGTGAAAGCCGCCGAAAACCAGATAGATGTCCCGGTTGAGAACCTGCTTGGCTTTTTTCAGAATATTCACGATGCCCTGATGGGAACAGCCGGTGACGATGATCAAGCCCTTGGACGTGTTTACGATCAATGACTGTTCCTTGATGCGGTCGCCCATCTGTCCGGTCAGGTAGACGTGTTCGCAAACCGCCGTCGGCTCATTGATCGGAACCGCTTCCCCGGATGCGCTTTCGACGCCGCGAACGAAATCATAGGGAAATTGATAGGGGATATAGATCGGCGCATGCCGGTTAACCTTGAAAAAAACGGGAAGTCCGTTGACATGATCCCAGTGATCATGTGAGATTACGACCGCATCCGCGTCGTCCAGATCGATGTTGAGGGTGCCGACGTTTTGCTGAAAAGTTTCGGCGTTTCCTCCGGTATCGAAGAGGATGGTCTTTTCGGTGCCTTCGATGAAGCAGGAGAATCCCCATTCTCCTTTCAACCCTTCGACGGCGACGGTGTTGTCGTAGATCACCGTCATTTTGATCGGGCCGGTTTCGCCCTGGCCGACGGAGTAGGGGATTTTGCCTCGCTTTATGGAGGGAGAGGGCGATGTGCCGGGAACGGCCCCGCGGTCTCGAAGCATTTGTGCGCATGCGTCATGTCCGTTTTTTACGGCATAATCCAGAGGCGTACGACCCGCGGCGTTCTTGGCATTGATATCGGCTTTTTCCGCCAGCAGCGCATCGACCGCTTTCCGGTCGCCGTGCCAGGCGGCGCCGTGGAGAGGCGTATCCTGGTGTTCGTCGGCAGCGGAAACATCGGCACCGGCGGCGGCGAGCGCATCGACGCTGTCTCCGATTCCGTGATAAGCGGCGGTGTGAAGCGGTGTATGTCCCTCCATGTTTCGCACGGAAAGATCCGCTCCGGCTTTGATGAGGGCTTTCACCAGAGGGGAAGTGCCGTTGAGACACGCATAATGCAGGATCGCCAGACCTGTAGAATCTTTTTTATCGAGATCCACTCCTTCACCGATGAGAAATCGAATGACTTCCGGATGATTTCCCCAGATGGCGTAGAGCAGGGGGCCGCGCTCGAATCTGTTATACACATCGACGCGGGCGCCTTTTGCAATCAGGAGCTTGCAGAGGGAAAGGCTTCCGCTGCGCGCACAGAAGAAAAGGGGGGTTCTCCCGTTGGCCTCACGCGCGCCGGGATCCGCCCCTTTATCCAAAAGGATTTCGGCGCATGTTTCATGTCCGGAAGCGCAGGCGAAATGAAGCGGCGTCATGCCGTTATCGTCTTTACGGTTAGCCGAGGCGCCGTTCTTGATCAGCAGGGAGATGATCTCTTGATGTCCACGCCCCGCCGCATTGTGGAGAGCGGTGCTGTTTTCGTTATCCCCGGCATCGATTTCCGCCCCTTTTTCCAGCAGAAATGACGCGATGGCGGTTTGGCCGTGAACCGATGCCAGATGAAGCGGGGTCAGATTATCGGTGTTTCTGGATTCCAGAAGCGTTGGTTCGGCGTCCAGCATGGAGCAAACCGCCTCGAGATCGCCCCGGATCACGGCTTGATGAATATCTCCCGGCGGGGATGAAACGGCCGGTAAGCTGAATGCGAATATCAAACATGCGATCATTTTAAAAGATTTCATTTATTTCTCCTGTATATTTCATACGTGTGTTCGATTGAAGAAGGGGAATGGTATCCATGAATAGCAAATGGGATCAATCGAAAACCTTCCGCCTCGGATGCCCTTCAATCGATATATTCTCTTAATTCTTTTCATTACTCATACCGCAGCGCATCCACGGGATTGGAAGCGGCCGTGCGTACGGATTGATAACTGACGGTCATGACGGCGATCAGAAGCGCCCCGAGTCCCGAGAGGACAAATAATTCCCAGCCCGGTTGGATTTTGTACGCGAATCCCTGAAGCCATCTCTGACCGATGAAATAGGCGATCGGCCAGGCCAGCAGGTTGGCCGCCAGTACCCATTTGCTGAATTCCCTGGACAGCAGCACTACCATCTCGCCCACCGATGCCCCCAGGACTTTACGGATGCCGATCTCCTTGGTGCGTTTCTGAGCGATGAAAGAGGCCAACCCGAACAAACCGAGACAGGCGATGAATATGGCCAATCCGGTAAAAACCCTGAAGATCCGCCCGATGCGTTCTTCCGCCCGGTACTGGAGGTCGAAGATCGCATCCACGAAGTGATATTCGAACAGGTCGCCGGGAAAAAATTTCAGATAGGTATCCTTAAGGTAGGCGATGGTCTCCGGCAGGTCGTTCGTATCCACGGTGAGGGTGACGGCACGAAAAAGATCCGGAACCACCCGCATCATCATGGGTTCGATCTTTCTCTGCAGTCCCCACCAGTGATAATCTTTTACGACGCCGATGATGGGATTTTTTTCATCCCCGAGTTCCTTGCCCAGGGCTTCCTCGGGGGAAGCCCAGCCGAATGCCTTGACGCCGGCTTCGTTGATGATAACGGCCTGATAGGTGTCCGATTCGATCTTTTTGTTGAAGGGACGGCCGGCCGCCATTTCAAGCCCGTAGACTTTCGTGAAATCGTGGTCGCAGCGGAGGCTGCGGAAAGCCTGACCGAGGGTGTCTTCTTTTCCGGTAGGATAAATCCAGGTGCGGTTGATCATGCTGCCCGGAATACCGGAAGCGGCGGTGGCGTTTATCACGGATGGATGCCGGAGATATTCACTTTTAATCACCTCATAATTTTCCGTCATCATCCTCCAGCCTTTGGTCTGGATCACGAGTTTCTGTTGCTTATCGAATCCCAAGGGTTGCTTTTTCATGTATTTGATCTGGGTGTAGATGATGAGCGAGCTGATAACCAGGGCGATGGAGATGGTGAACTGGCCGACGACCAGGAGCCTTCGCATGAGAGCGCCGCCTGCACCTGATCTTGATTTCCCTTTTAAAACCGCGATCGGCCTGAAAGCCGAGAGGATGAAAGCGGGATAGCTGCCGGCCGCGATCCCTACGACGAGCAGGAGTCCGAGCATGCCGGCGAGGATGACCGGCTGCCGGAGATCGCTGTTGCTGAATTGGGTTTGGGCCAATCGGTTGAAGAATGGCAGCCCGAGTTGAACCAGCACAACCGCCAGGATCAGGGAGATCAGGGCGACCATTAGGGATTCAATGATAAACTGTCGGGCTATCTGATGACGTCGGGCGCCCACGACTTTACGGATCCCGACTTCAATGGAGCGGCCGGCCGACCGGGCCGTCGCCAGATTCATGAAATTCATGCAGGCGATCAGCAGGATGAGAGCGGCTACGGCCGAAAAGATATAGACCAGGACCATGTGTGGCGAAGGAACGATCTCCCCATGGACAAGCGAGGTCCGGTGAGTGTCTTTTATGCTCAACAGCATGTTGCGGTAATCCTGGCCCATTTCATCCAGCTTTTCGGCGCAATACTCACGGGGAAGATCGCTGATCAAAGCTTCGAATTGTGTGGCATCGACTTCAGGTCTCAGTTTTATGAGACAGAATGTCGCGGCCATCCCGGGCGACCAGCTCTGCCAGTGTTCCTCTTCCGCGATCGTCGCCCAGGACATGATGATCTGATGACGGAAGTCCGAATTGAGCGGAGGATCCCGGACGATTCCGGTTATCTCGAATGCGTCGTCACCGATCTGAATGGATTCGCCCATCGGATCGGTGTCGGCGAAATACTTTTTGGCCATTGCTTCCGACAGGACCGCCGTATAGGGTCTTTTCAGGGCGGAGCCGGGATCTCCCCTGAGGAAAGGAATCGACAGCACCTCGATCACCCCGGGATCCGCATGCCAGAGAGATTGTTCATTGAAAACCTTCTCCTGATTCTTAACCTGAACGATCCAGCCGCCGTTGATCGCCGCGGCGGCCTCCACTTGCGGAAAGCGCTCCTTGAGCGTAGGCGCCATCAGCGGGAAATTCCCTCGCGTCATTTCGATGCCGTTCTGTGATTGTCGGTGCTGACCCACGAGGTAGATCCTGTCCACATCCGGATGGTGGTTGTCGAAACTGAGCTCGAATCGGACATACATCATGATGAAGAGGCAGCAGGCGATCCCCACCGCGAGACCGATGATGTTGATGAAAGAATAACCTTTTTGCAGTTTGAGCTTCCGGAGCGCGAGCTTGAGATAATTCCATGGCAGCGCTGAAGCTATTCCCGGTCTGCCGGAGCGGAGGTTGCTTTTATAAAATTCATATCCAAGGCTTCGGGTTTCTCCAATGTCGAAGACGGCTTTTTCGAAAGCCTCCTGTTGAGAAAGGCCTTCCGCCGTAAGCCTTTCCGTCTCATCCCGGAGGTGAGACTCCAACTCAGCGATCTGACCGTCCTCAATCCTTTCACTTCGCTGTAATTTCTTTCGCCATTGCCGAATGACTTTTTCCAGATCAAACATCTTTTTTTCTCCCGTTTGCCGATTTGTCATGGTGCCGATTTATTGCATGAAACGATTATTCATAACGAAGCGAATCCACGGGATTCGCCAGGGCGGTTCGCAGCGATTGATAGCTGACGGTGATGACGGCGATCGCCAGGGATGCCGCGGCCGACAGCATGAAAATCTTGATATCCAGATCGATTCGATATGCGAACCTTTGCAGCCAGGCGAACATGATCCAATAAGCCGCCGGCCAGGCGATGAGGTTGGCCAGCAGCACCCATTTGGCGAACTCCTTGGAAAACGAAAAAATGATGCCGGAAGCGCTGGCTCCCAGAATCTTGCGGATGCCGATTTCTTTCGTGCGCCGCTCGGCGGAAAAAGAAGCCAGTCCGAACAGCCCGAGGCAGGCGATCAATACGGCCAGTCCGCTGAAATATTGGAATATCCTGCCGATGTGATGTTCGGTCTCATATTGGGCGGCGATGGACTCGTCCAGGAAGCGGTATTGAAAAGGGCAGCCGGGGACGAATTTATCCCATTTTTCTTTTAGAAAACCGATGACCTTGTTTTCAGCGCCCCGATATTTGACGCAAACGAAGAAACCTCCGGGACTGTATGTGATGACCTTGGGCTCGATCTTCCGGTGGAGAGAGCCGCCGTGATAATCTTTGATGACGCCGATGATCGTGCCGGACGCTTCGCGATAGGTTAACTTTTTGCCCAGGGGATTGTCCAATCCCATGGCTTTGACCGCGGTTTCGTTGATGATGTAGTTTTCCGTGTCCGTAGGGAATTTCGGGGAGAAGAACCGCCCCTCCGCCATGCTCATTCCGAAAGTATCGAGATAATCATAATCGACCGCTTCGTTGAAAAACATGACTTCGACTGCGGGATCTTTTCCTTCCCAGGTGACTTCGGTATTTCCATCGTGACCCGGTCCGGGAGGAAAGGCCCGGCAGACATTGAGGATATTAGGATTCTGAAGCAGCTCGCCGCGGGAGGCGGGATAATTTTCGTCGTACTGTCCGTAGGAAGCGAATGTCATGATGTTATCTTTGTCGTACCCGAGATCTTTGTTTTGAATGAAGCGAAGCTGACTGTGGATGACGACGGTTCCGATGATCAAAACCACGGTGAAGGTGAATTGGCTGACGACCAGGACTTTCCTGAGAGCGCCTCCGCGGCCGGTATCGTATCGAACCGAAGGTCTCAGCACCTTGACCGGCTGAAATGAAGAGAGGAAGAGAGCGGGGTAGCTTCCGGACACGATCCCGGTAACGAGGGCCACGGCAAGCAGTCCGAGGATTATTTCCGGCCCGGCGGTCAGGTCCAGGGATAGGGATTTTCCGGATAGAAGATTGAATGCCGGCAGCAGGAATTCCGCCAGCAGAACCGCCAGAATCAGGGACAGGAACGCCAGAACCAGGGATTCGCCGAAGAACTGCTGGATGAGGTCGGATCTATCGGCGCCGGAGACTTTGCGCATCCCGACCTCCCGAACCCGGGTCCCGGCCCGGGCGGTGGAAAGGTTCATGAAATTGATACAGGCCAGCAGGAGGATACAGGCCGCGATCACGGAAAAGATCCGGACATAATCGATATTTCCGGGATTGGGATATACCACCATCCATGAGTTCATTCCCGCCGAGTGCAGGTGAATATCTTTCAAAGGCTGAAGAAAAAGCTTGAGGTTCGCTTCGCTGTCGTAGTTCTTGACGATATCCAGAATCTTTTTGCCGAGTTCGGATATGCGCGTGTTTTCATGCACGAGAATATAGGTGGCGAATTGGTCGTACTTCCAGCTGTCGAGCCGGGATGAACGCCAATCGGTCATGTTGACGGCGGGAAAAGCATAATCGAATTGGAGGTGGGAATTATGGGGAGGATCTTCGATCACTCCGGTGACGGTCATGTCGCTGTCGGATATCTGCATGGTTTTTCCCAACGGCTCTTCATCACCGAAGCATTTTGCCGCCAGGGTTTTTGTCAGTACGATGGAGTGGCGTTCCAGTAAAGCGGTTTTCGGATCGCCTTTGATAAAAGGGAACGGAAACACCTCGAAGAAAGAGGGATCGACCGCGGCCAAGCGTTCTTCCATGAAATTTATATCCCCGTAATGCAGAAACCAGCCCGTCCACCCCGACTGCACCCGTGTATACCGGCGTATCTCCGGGAAAATTTCCTTCAATGTCGGGCCGATGGGAGCGGGGGAGCCTGCGGAGGCGTCGATCCTTCCTCCCGTATGATTTTCCGATGTGATTCTGAATATATGCCGGCTGTTGGCGTGAAAACGGTCGTAACTGAGTTCGTCGCGCACCCACAGAAGAATGAGCAGGCAGATCGCCATACCGATTGCCAGACCGGCGATATTGATAGCGGAGTATCCTTTATGCCGTTTGAGTTTTCGCACGGTGGTTTTAAAATAATTGGAAGCCAGGGAGGGAATCCAGCGGGACGGTTTCCAGGGAGGGCGTCCGCTCCATCTCCGGGTGGAGGTTTTATAGCATTCGGCTCCGATATGGTCGGGGAAGCCGATCGTTTGAACCGCCTGTCCAAAAGCTTCCCGAAGAGATTTTCCCGCCTCCGAGAGCCGGTCGATTTCATCAAGGAGATGAGATTCCAGCTCGGCGAGGGTTCCGTCCTCAAGAGATTCGTTCGAGGCCATGTTCTTGCGCCATGACCGAACAGCTTTATCCAGATCGAACATCATTGACTCCTTTCTCTTATTCGAATACGGATTGAGGGTGCCACAACTTGGAGAGGGCTTCGTGTACGCTCATCCACTGCTTCATGTCCGCCTGCAGTTCAAGGCGGCCCGCCTCGGTGATGCAATAGTATTTTCTCCGGCGGCCTTCTTCGGAGACTTTCCACTGCGACACGATGAGGTCGTCCTTTTCCAGGCGGTGGAGGACGGGATAGAGCATGCCGTCGCTCCAGTCGAGCTTTCCGCCTGAAATCCGTTTGACGCTTTGGATGATCTGGTAGCCGTAATTCTCTCCGCCGAGAAGGATCGAGAGAATCATCGGTTTGGTCGAGGCGGCGATGAGCGCTTTTGATATCATTTTACCCTCCGTTTTTGTTTCCCGGCTTTTTATTCGGGAGAAGCATGATTCTTTCGCATGAATACATAGCAATACAAGGTATGCCAAAACCGTGCCAGAATGTTTTTCAGGTTATGATCGGGATCCCGATTACGGGAAGTTCAAAAAATGTTCGGAGAAGCGACAGGATGTGTCCGTTTTCGGGCAGTGGTTGAAATAGAATCATGTCAATTCTTGTGGGGGGTAAAGCGGCAGGGTGGAAAAAAAACAGGGCATAATTCGGAGTTAGGGCTGTTTTGAGGTTAAATATCAGCAAATGTGTTGACGAGGCAGGGATCTTTTTGCACACTATGCCGTTAAAAAGGAGCATGACAAAATGAGAAGATGGAAAACGATCCGGATATTGTCGATAGCGGTGTTGATCTCCACGCTGGGTTTCGCTTCGGAACCGAATGCCGAGGAGAAGCCGTCCATCAAGCTGCGGCTGCTGCTGCAGCCCTGGATGCAGTTGGTCGAGAACGGCGCTCCGAATGGGGACGCATGGGGAGCCGAGGCTTACCTGCGGCGGGCCCGGATCCTTCTTTCCGGCAAGGTCAATGATCGGATTTCCTTTTTCGTCGAAACCGACATGCCCAATTGGGGGAAAGAAGGTGACTGGACGCAGGCGTTCTTCATTCAGGACGCCTATGTCGATTTCAACCTCGTCAGAGACTCAAGTTTCATCGACAGCCTCGATCTGGCTTTCGGCATGATCCTGCTGCCGTTTTCCCACCACAACCGGCAGAGCGCCGCCTCATTGAACACGCTGGACTATCATTCGGTTCTCATCCGGTTTCCCACGGGATCGCACAAGGTGTGGCGGGACTCCGGATTCGAGCTCCGGGGGTTGTTTCTGAATAAGCGTCTCGATGTCCGGGCGGGGATTTTCAATGGCGTGCGCGGAAAGAAAAGCTGCTCTTCCCCTTTGAATCCTCGTGACCTTCCGCGGTTTACGGGACGCATGCAGGTAAATCTATTTGATCCGGAAGAAGGATTTTTTTATGGCGGGAATCATCTGGGAGCCGCGAAAATCGTTTCCCTCGGGATCGGATTCGATGCGCAGAAAAAGGCTCTTTATGCGGGATCGTTTTCCGCAGAGGCGGCGGTCGATTACAGTGCCGTGACCACGGATCTGATCATCGATTTTCCATTGAACCGGGATATGAGCGCGATCTTTCAAGGCAATTATTTCCATTATAACCGTGGAACCGACCTGCAGTACAGCGGATCGGAGGTTTCCATGACCGGTGATGCATACGGTTTGGAAGCGGGATTCCGGTTCAAGTCCTGGGGGCCCGTGATCTCATATGAGAAATTCTCGCCCGAATATGCCTCGGCCCGGGCGCGTGCGTACGCGGAAAACCTGCGTGTCGGTATGAACACTTGGCTTCAAGGGCATTCCGTCAATATCAAAATGGAATACGCAAGGCTTAAAACCCGCGATATCCGGGATAAGATCCGGAGCCGCGGCGTGCTCACCCTTCAGACTCAACTGCTTTTTTAAAACACCGGACAAAATAGGATGTTATCGTAAAAAAGCGCAAGCGGTGCTTCGCTCCTTTACCCATTCGATTTTGTCATTGCCTCCGCTTATTCGTAACGCAGGCTGTTTACCGGATCGGAAGCCGCGGCCTTGATGGTCTGAAACGATACGGTTATTAGTGCCACGATGAAGGCGGTGGCCGCCGCGATGAAAAACGATGCAATATCCAGGGAGGTATGGTAAGCAAAATTCCGCAGCCAGCGTTGCATGGCGAAGTAAGCCAACGGCCAGGCGATGAGATTTGCGATGAATATCCACTTGGAAAAGGCCGCGGTGAACATGAGAACGATACGGCCGGACGTGGCGCCCAGGATCTTCCGGATCCCGATTTCCTTGCTCCGCTGTTCGGTCATAAAAGCGGCCAGTCCGAATAACCCGAGACAGCAGATCGCGATCGCCAGCACCGTAAAAACGATGAACATCCGTCCCAAGCGGATTTCATTCCGGTACATCGCCGCAACGTTTTCATTCCGAAAACGGTAGTCGAACGGGAAATGGGGGATGAAACGCTTCCAGGCCGTGCCGAGGGTTGCGATGCCTTGGGGAATACGGTCCCCCTTGATTTTTATGAGAAGATACCGGCATTCCCGCGGACGTACCTGAAGCACAAGGGGATTTATCTTATGGTGCAGGGAATCGAAGTGATAATCTTTAACGATGCCGATAATGGTGCCGCGCCGATCCCCCATGGCGAATTCCTTGTCAAGCGGAGATTCCCATTCCAGCAGTTTCGCCGCCTGCTCATTGAGGATGAAGGCTCGGGTGGCGTCGGTGGGGCGCTCTCGTGAAAAATCCCGGCCGCTTTTCAATTCAAGCCCCATGGTTTCCAGGTAATCGAAATTAACGAACAGGGCGGACAGAGATTGATTCGCTTCAAGATTTTTTCCCTGCCAGTCGACATTTTCCGAAGTCATGGGAGTCGCGTGTATGAGCTGACTCACCGCGGAAACCGAGAGGATTTCAGGATGCCGCAGGAGTTCCTGTTTGAAGGAAGCGAAGTGCCGGATCATTCCGCCGCGGGATTGTATGGCGACCACGGGATTCCGGGCATCATTCATCTGGCGCGTTCGGATGTATCGAAGCTGATTGAAAACGGTCAGCGTGCAGATCAACAGCCCGACGGCCAGAACGAATTGAAAAACGACCAGACCGTTTCTTATACGCAGCGAGCGTCCCGGCATTCGGGGACCAAGCCGCTTGAGAACATGAATGGGGCTGAATGATGCAAGGAATAAAGCCGGGTATGCGCCTGCCAGAAATCCGGTGATCACGATGAGGATGACGGAACCCAATATCAAGTCGGGATTCCAGCTGTGAAAATTCAGATGTTTTCCCGTGAACCGGTTGAAGGCCGGGAGGCTCAGCTCTATCAGAAGCAGCGCGGCCAAGGAAGCCGACAAGGTTAGAACAAAGGTTTCACAGAAGAACTGCCGGATAAGGTCCCTGCGGTCTCCCCCCAGAACCTTTCGGATCCCGACTTCCATCGCCCGGTTCATGGAACGAGCGGTGGTGAGGTTGATGAAGTTTATGCAGGCCAGCAGCAGGATAAAGATTGCGATCAGGGACATGATGGATATATACCGGAAATTTCCGAGGACCGCATGGATGTCCCAGGCGAAATGTGAATGGAGGTGGATGCGGGTGAGCGACTGCAGCAGGAGCCGATCCCGGGAATCCGCATCGATGGTTTTCAAGTAGCCGCTGATTTTTTCGGTCAAAGCGTCGGTGTCGGTACCGGGTTGAAGCTGGATATAAGTGGAATGCGGATAGGCTTCCCAATCAGTCAGGTCCGTGCCCCATTTTTCCAGAAGCGAAAGGGGGACCAGAAAGTCGAAGTCCAGGTGAGAATTTTCGGGTACGTTTTCGATGATCCCGGTGACGGTGAGGTCGCAAATATTTTCCAGCCGTACATTTTTTCCGATGGGGTCCTCGTTCTTGAAGTATTTGGAAGCGGTCTCTTCCGTCATGATAATGGAAAATATTCCTGAAAGCGCCGTCTCGGGATCACCTGACAGGAAAGGGAATGAAAAGATCGAGAAAAATTCAGGATCGACGTAGCCCCCCCCGCTTTCATAAAAACCGTGTTCCCCGTAGGCAAGAGAAACATCCCCCACGAATCGAGTGTAACGGCTGAACCGGAGTACTTCAGGAAAATCGGACATGAGAGCGGGGCCCAAGGGCGGCGGTGTCAGTGCGCGGATCTCATGATGGTCGGTGAAGTTCTGCTCCTGGAGCACCCGGTGGATATCTCCGGCGTGGGCATGAAAGCGGTCGAAGCTGAGTTCATCCTGAATCCACAGCATGATGAGGAGACAGCACGTTATTCCCAGGGCCAACCCCACGGTCGTGATTCCCGTGTATATTTTATGACGCTTTATGTTTCTCAAGGAGGTTTTCAAATAATTATGGATCATAAAAGCTCCCTTTTATTAAAATGGCTTTCCGGGCGCCGTTCCTTGACCCGTCACCTGCCGGTGGACGGAGGATCCGCCATGAAAGCGATAGAAGGACTTAATAGCAAAGAATATGCCAAAATTAAATGATCCCTGGAAAAGATTTTATCAACTCGATCTCCCCTGGGAGTTTGGAGGAGCTTCGCGTGTTACCGACTGAAGTGTCCGCTCTGGGACGTGAGATGTACAGAACCGTACGGGATAGCGATCGGGGGTGAGTCCTCAAAAGGAGAAGAGACGTTCAACCGTTGTGAAGGGAATCGTTCATATGGTGCTCCCGCCTTCAGCTTTTTGCGGTGTCTTCTCCCCGTTGACGGAAATTCCGAGACGACTCCGGTGATTAGGGGATGGCCGGATATTTTTGCAGCAGCCCTTCTTCACGAATACAGCGTTCGATGTCCTCGATCGTAAGCGGGAGAAAATCCGAAACCACCTCCACTTTGTCCCGGGTCACCACGAAAAGATCTTCGGCGCGGATATAGATATGTTCTTCTGGAACGCGGAGGGCGGGCTCTATGGTGTAGACCATTCCGGGCCGCAGCGGGCCGGTGTCGCGGCCGACGTCATGCGTGGACATTCCCACCCAGTGTCCGAGTCGTGTCGACGGATTCGTGGTGGAATACTTATAATTTGCGACGAAATCGCGGCAGGCGTTTTCGTATATTTTCTTGGAAAAAGTCGAACGGGTCAAGATCGCTTCCATTTCGACGACGGCGTTCCGTTTGATGGCCGAAGCCTTGACCCCGGGGCGCATGGCTTTGATGATGGCCTGGTAGCAGCCGGCATAAAAACCGTAGAGTTCGCGCTGCCAGCCTTCGAACTTGCCGTTGGCCGGCCAGGTACGGGTAAGGTCGCTCATGTAATACTCGTAATCCGGAGCGTAGTCGAGCAAAAACAGATCTCCGTCCTCGAGCTTGCGTTTGCCTCGATGATAATGGGGGAACTCGCAGTTGGGGCCGCAGGCGGCGAGAGCGTAGTAGGCGTCTCCCTGTGCGCCGTTTCGCCGGTGAATATACTGGGCCAGTGCGGCGAGCTCGTATTCATAAACACCCGGTTCGGTGGAGCGCATGCATTCCGCGATGGCTTCCCCGGCCAGCCGGGTTGATCTTTTGATGAGCGCGATCTCGCGTGGGCTTTTGATCACCCGCAGGTCATCCAGGATGGGAGAAAGGTCTTTTATCGAATATTTCGGGAAACGCTGTCGGAGAAGCTGAATGAAACGGCCTTCGCGTGAAGGCCGTCCGTCCCAGGGATCGGAAGCGTTGTCGCCGATCGATATGCTGGCCAGGTCCCGGCTGACGGCCATGCCTTCGGCCGGAAACAAGGAGGTGAAGAGGGTTTCGGTTCCTCCGCGGTAGGAAAGCCGGGCCAGATGTTCACCCAGAAATTCCGTGCCGTGGACCTCATCCACACCGGTCAGACGCTTGACTTCTTCCTTGCTTTCCGCCGTCAGGTGTTTCCCCTCACTGCGTTCGCGGCGTTCGTTTCGGTGAGGCAGGAAGATCGCCGTTGTTTTCGCGGCGCCGTTCAATACCAGGTAGGCATGCGGGACTTCGACTCCGCAGAGGTAGTAAAATTCGTTCGACTGCCGGAATTTCACATAACCGTAGGGGAATGCGGCTCCCTGGACTACGGCGATGGCCTCGGGGCCTATGGCTTCATAAACCGCGGCCCGGCGCTGCACGAATTCCTCGGCGGGAAAATGGGTTGTGAAATAGGGTATGTCCTGGGCGATGAGGCCGACGGTGCTCCAAGCGGCAAACAACAAGATACCACAAACAAAAAGCCGGGATTTGTCATGCATGATCGTCCTCCTTAAATGCTTTTTTCTTTTGACAGGGAAAAGATTCCAACCTTCCAGAGAGGGAAGTCTTTTGAAGCTCGATGAATATCCTCTGCTGTTTGCGGTGAGGCTGAGGATATTTTTGAGCTTCATTTTTAGGGAATTATTATGATATACAGTATATGAAATAGATGTCAAACGTGTTTCTTGATGCCGGTTAAGAAAACCGCCTGCCGCAGAGTCCGGGGGTTTCGGGCTGAGCGGTGATTTCCTGCGGCGGTTTTGAATAAAAATCAGGAAATGGCCGCCGCCGCGGCCGCCGGGAGGAAGTCGCTTTTCCTTCCACGGCAGAAAATTTTTCTGATCAAGCAGACCGATGGGTCTGTTTGGGGTTTGGAGGCCGACCGGCGGAATCGGATGATCCGGTTCCGGGGGGCCGCGGCGGCTTTACTTTCCTTCCCCGTCGATAGGAAGGGGACGGGAATAGAGGATCATGATGAAATCCACGAAAAGCTCGGACCGCCCGATGCGGCCGCGCGAAAAGAACCATGGAAAAGGAGCTGTCTATGAAAAAAAACTCTAGGGCTTTATGTCTGTTGATCGTGTGTATCACGGCCGCGGTTGCGATGTCGCCTTCCGCCGCAATCGGGCAGGCGCGGGAGACGTTGCTTCCCGAACAGGTTATCGAAGCGATCGTCCAGCAGGTGTCCGGAGACCGGGCGCTGGAACAGATTAGGAATATCAGCCAATTTCGTCGGACACCGGCGTCCCGGACATATCATCAAGCGGCGGAGTATGTGGCCTCCACGCTCCGGGGATTCGGTCTTGAAGACGTCCGGATCGAATCCTATCCCGCCGACGGGAAGGCGTTCTATAATATGTCACAGGCCGGTCTGGGATGGGATGGAGAGATGGGTGAACTCTGGCTGGTTGAACCGCATCGGGAACGGATCACCAGCTTTGCCGAGATTCCCGCGTCGCTCTGTCCGAAAAGCCAGGATACCAACGTCAGGGCTGAACTCGTTTATGCCGGCTCCGGAACCCGTCCGGAAGATTATGAGGGATTGGACGTTAGCGAAAAAGTGGTTTTAGGTACCGGTCATCCCGGAGCCATTCATAATCAGGCGGTATTCAAGCGGGGCGCTCTGGGGGTCATTTCCTGCTTGTCCGATCGGCCTCTTGATTACCCGGATGTCGTCAAGATCGCATCCATCCGTCCTTTCATCAGCGAGGATGGAAGAACCCCGACCTTCGGATTCACGGTATCCTACCGGCGCGGCGAACAGCTGCGGCGGATGCTGGAATCGGGAAAAAAACTGGTTGTCGAGGCCAAGGTCAAAGCCAAACTTTATGCGTCGCAATATGAAAACGTCATCGCGGTCCTTCCCGGAACCGATCTGGCGGCGGAAGAGATCGTGTTTACCGCTCACCTCTGCCACAACCGTGCCGGTTCCAATGACAATGCAAGCGGGAGCGCATCCCTGATCGAGATCGCCCGTTCCATCAAAAGCCTGGTGGATTCAGGGGAAATCCCGCCGCTTCGCCGCACCCTGCGTTTTATCTGGGTGCCGGAAACCATCGGAAGTTCCACCTTCGCCGCCACCCACCCCGAAATCATCGACCGCATGATTTGCGGAATCAATATGGACATGGTTTCGCAGTATCTCAACCGCAACAACGCCACTTACTTCTTTCTGCGAACCCCCGATTCTCTGCCGCACTATCTGAACGATGTGGTGGCGAATTTCGCCGATTTCGTGGGGGATACCAACAACGAGGGATTGGATTTCAGGTACGATCTTCCCGAAGCGATCGTATCCCCTACGGGAAGCCGGGATAATTTCCGCTACAAGATCGTTCCCTATGAAGGCGGAAGCGACCAGGTCGTATATAATGACGGGGCGATCCATGTTCCCATGGTCTTCTTTCTTGCCTGGCCCGACGCTTACTATCACTCGCATCAGGACAATCCCGACAAGTGCGATCCCACCACCCTGCGTCGGGGGGGCGTGATCGCCGCCGCTTCCGGTATTTTCGCCGCCGCCGCCTCCGCCTCCGAAGCGATCCCGCTGACGGGAGAAGTGATGTGGAGAAGTTTGGGACGCATAGCGGGTGACATGAAGAAAAGCCTGAATATGCTCAACAAGGGCGGGGAAAAGGATCTCGAAACGGCCCGCAAGGAAGCGGTCAACACCATCCGCCATGCATTTTTGAGAGAGATCGGGACGATCCGCTCCATCCGGGAAATCGATCCCGCCGATCCGGAGCTGTCTCTTCAGCTGTCTCAGGCCGAGCGGAGTCTCATGGCCCATCAGAAGAACTATCTCGAATCCATCGAAGGGCATTATGGGATGCTTTGTAAAATGTCGGGTCGAAAACCGAAAAAGATCCGGATCTCGCCCGCGGAAACCGCCGCCGGTAAACTCGTATATGAACGGAATCCCGAAATCAGGGGGCCTCTGGGAATGACATACCTCATGAACCGGTTGGGGGAAGGGGCGGATCTCAGTGGATTGAAACTCCTCCGGCATGATGACGGCGCCGGGTATGAGGTGCTTAATTTTGTCGATGGAAAGCGCTCCGTTCTGGATATCCGCAATGCCGTCAGCGCGGAATACGCACCGATACCGCTGGCGGATGTCGAGGCTTTTTTAAATCTACTTGAAAAAGGCGGGATCATCAGCCGGAAGTAGGTTCGGCTCGATCGCCGTTAAGACGGAAAAAAAAGGCCGGGAGAACATCATCGGTTCTCCCGGCCTTTTCTATTTCGATAACGTGATTCAGTAGCGCCAGCTGGTCAGATCGGCGCCGTCCGGATGGTTCTTGAGCATTCTTTGCACCATGATGGGTGCGTACATCTGCTGGTAGCGCAGCCGCGAAATGGCGTTGGGCTGATCATGATCGCCGTTCCAACAGTGTTCGGCCCGGTCGCCGTAATCCACGACACCGTCGTAATAGGGATCTTTCGTGCTTTCCAGAAAATCCTCGACCAGATAAACGGCGTTGTTGAGGTAATAGTTGTCCATGTCGCCGCAGTAGATGTGCACTTTGCCTTTCAGCTTAGGGCCCAGGGTTTCCCAGTCGCGCTCCATGATGTATCCCAGGTCGTAATTTTCGCGCCAGTAAGCCGCCACTTCGGGATCGATCTCCCCGGTCAGCTTATCCCAGATCGGTTTGGGATAGCCGTCTTCCCCCTGGGGGGAATAAACGGCGCTGTAGATGTCCCACTGGCCGCCGGACCGCCCCTTGGAGCCGAGGGCCAGTTCCTTGTGATTGATGTCCTCGTGCGTGCAGTTTAAATGGCCCAACCAGTTGCGCGTTCCGGGACGAGGCGTTTTCTTCCACTGGCTGTCCAGGTAATAGGCGTTTTTATGTTTGTAGAGATCGACGATGAAGAAAGCCCCGAAGGTGATGGAATCCGGGCAGGCCGCAAAGCAGCCGTTGAATTCGTCCGGATAAAACACCTGAGCGCCGAGGGCTTCCCAACCTCCGGTGGAGCCGCCGTATGTGAAGCGGGCCCATCCCTCGCCGATACCGCGGAATTTTTCCTCGATATGAGGAATCAGCTCCGTCATGATGGCGTCTCCCCAGGGACCCTGAGAAGCGGAATTAACGCCGTAGGAATCGTCATAATAGGGTGTGGCGTGCTGGATCATGATCAACAGCATGCGGGGCGTATCGGGAGCGGTCCAGTATTTGTAGAACTTGTACGCGTATTCCTGCTGGGTGATGTTGTAGCCCTCCCAGCTGAAGCGTCCGCTGTAAACAGGTTTCAGGTTCGGGTCCGGCGGTTTTTCGCGAAAGCCTGTGAAATCATAGGGGAAGTGACCGTGATTGATGACCAACGGGTAGCGGGCTTCAGGATGCTCGTCGAATCCGTGAGGAATCAGAATATGAGCGCCCAGATACATGGGGCGTCCCCAGAATTCCGTCAGCAGTTTGCTCTGGATCCTGACATGTTTGATGTATTCGGTCTCCGGCGGATCGGGGATCGGGGCGATCTCGTTTTCCAGGACGATCCGGATCCTTTCCGTGCTATCGGGATCGATCCTGATTTTTTGGGGCTCGCTGTAGAAATTGCCGGGAGCCCGATTCCATTTCTGGCCTTCACCCCTTTCCATGGGGAGCTTGACCGTGTGTCCCGTTGCCAGCTGACAAGTCTCGTAGCGGTGGAGAAGGCCTTGCACCCAGTATTCTCCTGCGGGAATATCGGCGATGCTTCTTACCGGATAGCCGAATACGCCGTGGTCGAAGACGGCTTCCGCCCCGGGCTGAAGGCCCTCCACGTCGACGCCGAACACCACTTGAGAGTTGGCGTTGTCGTTGATCTGGAAGCGGGGTTCGCGGCTGTCGTCTTTGGATATCAGCAGCAGCATGCGTCCGTCCAATGCTTCCGAACTGCGGTCGGTCGAAAATGAAATCCCGAATGTCAAATTACAGCGGGATTCCGTGGATTTCGGTCCCGTGCAGACCGCCGTGGACGCGATAACCGTCAGCAGCAGAGTGAAGCAGAGCCGTGTTTTGCCGCTCGTTGATTTTTTCATCCCTTTGTCCTCCTTTAGGTCGGCGGTCGTTATGACCGCCGCTTGCGTAATGCCTCCTCAATTTATCCCGATGTCATCCGCTTTAAGCGGCCGACATCCTATCATTATTCGAGTGAGACCCAATTAGCAAGTATTTTTTCCCTCAAATGGAAAAGAAGCGGTCCTGGAAATCGTCCGGAGGGAAAAGGGGATTCTTTTTCGGCCGTCCGGCCTTATTTACAGTAGAGGTGTTCCAGGAGCGCTATGATCTTCCGCGGCTGCAGATCGACATATTCGATCCCCAGTTCATAAACCTCTTCATCGTACAGACTGCGCAACCATTTCACTCTACCGTTGAGCCTTATGAACTTTCGGCTTTTATCAAGCGTCAGCTCGATTTTAACCAGAGTGCCCTCCGGGATCTTGTTCTCGGTGATTATTTTTACGCCTTCGAGAGAGAGGTCCTTGGTCAGAGCCAGAAAGGGTGAAGCGGCGGAAACATCCGCTTGATTGTCGACGATATGGACGGTCACCTTGTTTTCCTGCTGGATACGTTTCTGCCGGCGCTGTTCCGTCATCCTTCGCTCCCATGATAAAGAACGAACGATCCGGGTCTTTTAACTCAGATCGATCCGTTTATCACCCTTTGACAAAATCCTCCCCAAGGAGATTGAAAAAACATCTATTTTGCTGAACGAAAAAAGACTAACTCTTTTATGAGAAAAATGCAAGAGGGAGGTCGGCGGCCCCTGTGCGATGTGGAGATGTTTCACCCTTTCTTGGAACCAATCCGAAGAAAATCCGTAAATAATGATAGAGTCTATAGATAAGGAGGTTCGGTATGAGAACGAGTCGTCAATCAGAAACTCTCGGTTTTCTGTTCGTTGTGTGCGGCCTGTTTTTGCTTGCAAACGGAGTTGCGGCGCTGCAGCAGGATGCCGCCGCCGCAAAACGATACGCCGAGATAGCGGGGGATTATGAGTTTGTCATGGGAATGGATGTGATGACGGTCAGATTTTTTGTCGAGGATGGAAAACTGATGGGGAGCCCCCCCGGAGAAACTCCTGAGGAGATCGTTCCCGTCGAAGGCGAGGAGCTGGCGTTCACCGTGACGATCGCCGGAGGCGAGGAATACGACTTGACTTTTATCCGTGATGAAAACGGGAATCTCACCCAGTGCCTGATGGAATCACCCATGGGTGAGATCATGGGGGATAAGATCGGAGGGTGAGCTTTTCTTCCATATAGACCGGGACGCAAGTCCCATCAAATATTCATCCCATGGTTTTAGAGAACGTTGAGCTTCCCCGCCCAATGGTTTTTTCAGGCGGATGGTTGGGGGGGCGTCCTCCCATCGATAGCCTTCCGATCTCAAAATCGCCACATTTTCAGAGAGGGGAATTCGACATCGTTTCCACTTTCCGTTATCATCAGGTGGAGATCGACGGCACGGGCCGGATCTCTCTTATGACCTCACCGCTTCGCGGCACGTGAATTCTTCGGAATTTATCGCGGTCGTTTTCAGTGATTGAGTTTTTGACATTATTCCTGGGATGAGATTATAATCTTCTGTGCTTGAATCCGTATTCGTCGGATCAATCCTATCTCCAAGGAGGGATCATGCGTGTTTTTCGATTTCATTCCATTCTATTATCCTGTATTTTGATTGTCGTACTCTGTTTTACGGGCTGTTCTCAGGAACAAACCGTCCCGGCTGACCTGGTATTGCTGAACGGATCCGTTTACACCGTCGACGCCGAGAATCCTACGGCGAAAGCCCTGGCGGTAACGGGGAACTTGATAACGGCGGTCTGTCAAAGCCGCGAAGAAGCCGAGAAATATATCGGTGAGCAAACCCGGGTGATCGATCTTGAAGGGGGATTTGTTACCCCGGGCATTATCGACGGGCACATCCACTTCAATTCAGCCGGAGCTTTGATCAATGATGCCAATTTGATGACCGTATCGGATGAAGAGGGACTTAAGAAGGAAATCGGCCGCGTGGTAGCCCTGCTGGACGAGGGAGAATGGATCACGCGCGGGCTCTGGGGCGCCTATGAACAGTGGGCCTTGGGCGATGCCGGCGCTTCCAGGTCGCGGAAAAGGTCATCCTGGCGTCCGCACCGCGGGATGATCGACGAGTTGACACCGAATAATCCGGTTTTCATCTGCCGCTTCGATTCCAAGGAATGGTTGGCCAATACCGCCGCTCTTGAAGCTGCGGGGATGGATAAAGCCGCCATGAACGGAATGCTCATCGGTCGTGACAATCGGGCCTCCGGAATCATCCTCCGGCCTTCTCCGGCTTTCGAAAAAATGTCCAAGGCCATGAAGCCGAAATCTCATAAACGATTGTTGGATGAGAACCGCGCCGCGCTCAAGGCTCTTCGTGAAGCGGGGATCGTCGAAGTCCATGATATCGAGAAACCGGATCAGACGGAACGTTTCCTGGAACTACAGAAAAACGGCGAGCTGACCTGCCGGGTTTGGCTGCGGCCGGATCTTTCGCGCGGCGCCGAGCTTGGGGATCAGGGCTTCACCATGGGACTGCATCCCGGAACCAAACAGAAAGACATGTGGCTGCGTTACGGAGCCCTGAAGGGATACATCGACGGAATTATGGGGACGCACGGCGCGTTGTTTTACGAACCCTACAATGACCAGCCCGATAATTACGGTCACTGGCGCCTGCATACATCGGATGACCCCGCATTCAAAACCCGCAACATGGAGAAGATGTACGATCTCATCCAGGCGGGATTGGAAGCCGGATTCGTCCCCAACGTACATGCCATCGGAACGCGCGGCGTGGCCGAAATGCTGGATCTTTACGAACGCTTGAAAAATGAGGGAGTCGATCTTCGTGGATTCCGGGTTATTCATGCCCAGGTGATCCGGCCTGAGGATTTTCCTCGTTTCAAAGCGCTCAACGTGATCGCTGAAGTGAATCCATACCATATTTCGGATGACATGCGCTGGATGGAAGAGCGGATAGGAAGCGAACGCTGCAAAGGGGCGTATGCGTTTAAATCGCTTCTCGATAACGGCGCCATGCTGAGTTTCGGCTCGGATTGGCCGGGGACCAGCGCCGCCCTTTATCATATGCACCCGAAATATCTGATCTATGCGGCCGTGTCACGAAAAACATTGACGGGAACGCCGCCGGAAGGATGGTTTCCCGAGCAGCGCATCTCTGTTGCGGAAGCCATTAAAGCCTACACCATCAACAATGCGTTCGCCGCTTTTGAAGACGACATCCGAGGTTCGTTGGAAGTGGGCAAACTGGCGGATATTACGGTCTTCGACCGCAATCTGCTGGAGATTCCGGAAGCGGAAATCCTGAAGACCGAGGTCGATTACACCATTATCGACGGAAGGATCGTTTTTTCCCGAAAATAGCATGATTTCTCCGGCCGGGGATACGGAACGCCGTCCCTGAAAGCGGCGGAGACGATCTTACGCTGTGGGATGTTTTCAATCGGGAGTTTTTTACTTGATCCGGAGGCGGGGTGCCGCCTCCGACGGTCGGTGGTGATCTCAGCCTTGGAAGGCATGAAGCGGAACGGATTCCGAACTGAAGATCGGGGAAACGGTTGGATCTTCACAAACGGGACTTCCGCGTGCCCATCGTGAGGTGAGCCGCGGGGGGAGAAGGGAGAGCAGCCATGCGTGCCAAACATTATGTCTTCTTGACCGTCCTGGTTTTTATCGCAGCCTTGATCCTTATCTGGTTTACGGCGACTCCACACGGAGGCGCCACTGTCGGAGAACGATCCGAAGTCATCCCAACCTACCCCTTTTCGGATCCGGATCCGGTCCCCATTCTCACCCGCTCCGGATTGTGGGGGCGGGGAGCCCGACTCTATCCGTATTACTTTTTTGAAGGATACAGCCATACGGCCGAAAACCGGCGCTGGAAAGTCGTCCGAATCGAAAATCCTTATATCGAGGTTGCGGTGCTTCCTCAGGTAGGAGGGAAAGTCTGGGGCGCGGTTGAAAAATCCACAAAACGGGAATTTATTTATACCAATCACGTCCTGAAATTTCGGGAGATCGCCCTGAGAGGCCCCTGGACTTCGGGGGGGATCGAGTTTAATTTCGGGATCGTGGGACATACGCCGGCCGGGGCGACCCCGGTCGATTATATCTGGCGCCGCAATTCCGATGGAAGCGCCAGCTGCATCGTGGGAACGACCGACTGGCCTTCGAGAACACGCTGGAGCGTGGAGATTACCGTCCCGCCCGATAAGGCCTATTTTGAAACGCGTCCGTTCTGGGTGAATCCGTCTCCCTTTCACCAGTCCTACTACGCTTGGATGAACGCCGCCGTCCGGACGGGGGACGATCTGCAGTATGTTTTTCCCGGCCGCTTTCACATCGGGCATGATTTTTCCGTCCCGCTCAAGCCGTGGCCGGTCGATGCGTCGGGAAGGATCCTTTCCTGGTACCGCAATAACGATTTCGGATCGTCTAAAAGCTATTTTACCGTCGGTGAACACCAGGATTTTTTCGGGGGATACTGGCATGACGCGGCGTTCGGTTTCGGACATTGGGCGCACTACGACGATGTCCCCGGGCATAAGGTCTGGATCTGGAGCCTGGCCAGGGACGGCGCCATCTGGGAAGATCTGCTCACCGACGACGACGGGCAGTATTCCGAACCTCAGGCGGGCCGGTACTTGAACCAGAATGATCACGAGTTTTTCCCCCCATACGGAGCGGATCGGTGGAGCGAAATCTGGTTTCCCTATACCCGGATCGGTCCCATGACGGAAGCCTCCCGTTGGGGTGTGATGAATGCGGACCTTTCGGAGGATTCCGTTGACATCGGAATCTCAGCGCTGCAAAAAATCGATGAAGATTTGGTGATCAAAGCCGACGGGCGGGAAATCTTTCGGGAACGGATCGAACTGGATCCCATGGACGTGTTTGAAAAAACCATTCCTTTGAAGAAAGCCGCGCGGCGGATCGAGGCCGCCGTAGGTCGTGTCCTGAGTTATGACAGTAATCCCGAATCCGATGACATCCGGCGTCCGTTCCGCTTTCATGAATACGATGACGGCACACTGGAAAGTCTCTTTTTGCAGGCGGAGCGACTAGAAAAGCAGCGAAATCTCTATGCCGCTCTTGAAAAATATCGGGCCTGTCTGGAACTGGCGCCCGATCACCAGCGTGCTCTCTGCCGCGCGGCCGAACTCACCTGCCGCCGCGGGGAGTACGACGAGGCGCTGGCCTACGCCGGCCGGGCTCTCGAATACGTGATGTACGATCCGGAAGCCAACTATGTATACGGCGTGATCGCTTTCCATATGAACCGGAACCTGGAGGCCAAAGAGGCTCTCGGGTGGGCCGCCCGCTCACTGAAATACCGTTCGGGGGCCTACGGCCTCATCGCTCAAATCCACCTGAGGGAATCCAGACCCGAACTGGCCGGTGAATATGCGCTTCGGGCCTTGAATTATAATACGTTCAATATCAATGCCCTGCAGGTGGAAGCGGTCGCCCGGCGGCTGATGAATCAGCCTCAGGAAGCCCGGCGGGTTCTGGACCGTATCCTTGAGATCGAGCCCCTCAATCACTGGACGCGTTTTGAGCTTTATCTGTGGGATCCCGACAACCGCCGCCGGGATGATTTTCAGGGTATGATCCGGAATGAGATGCCTCATGAAAATTATCTGGAAATGGCCCTCTGGTATTACCGGTGCGGCCGGGATAACGAGTCCCTCCGGATGCTGGAGATGGCGCCGGAACACCCCATGATCTCGTACTGGAAAGCTTTTTTGAACCGGGAACGGGATCCCGCAGCGAGCCGGACCGATTTGATCCGGGCCCGTGAGTTTTCCCCCTACCTGGTATTCCCGTTTCGGGAAGAATCCTTGATGCCGCTGGAATGGGCGCTGGATCAGGATCCCGGAGACTGGAAGGCCGGATATTATATGGGCTTGATCCTTTGGGGCAAGGGGCGGGCGGCTGAAGCCGTCAGCGCGCTTGCCGCTTGCGGGGATCCTGATTTCGCACCCTTCTATCTTTCCCGAGCCGTCCTCAACCGGCAGAGCGATCCTGAAGGGATGCTCTCCGATCTGCAGCAAGCCCTCTACCTCGAACGTGACAGCTGGCGGCCGTGGCACTATCTGATCTCCGAATACCTGGAACGAAAAATGTCCGCCGATGGATTGGCTTTGGCCCGGGAAGCGGAAGCCCTGTTTCCCGGAAATGATACGATCGCGATCGACTTGGTGCGGTGCTTGATGGAGAGCGGGGATTTTCGGGAAGCGCTGGAGAAGCTGAAAATCATCCGCACGCTTCCCTTCGAAGGCGCTCGCGCCGTCCATGAGCTGTTTGTGGAGATCCAGGTTCGGCTGGCGATGACGGCGATGCGGGATAAAGAATGGGACGATGCGATCGCTTACCTGGAAGGCGCGGAAACATACCCGGAGAATCTGGGGAGCGGCAGGCCTTTTCATCCGGATCACAGATTTCAGGAATTTCTCCGGGCGCTCTGCCATGAAAAAAAAGGAGAAACGGAACGGGCTGAACGCTTGATGCGGGCGATCGTGGATTATACCGAAGAATACGGCGGCGAGCTGACCCGCCATCAGTACTTCGGCAGATTGGCCTTGAGGGAAATCGGAGAAGAGGAAAGGGCCCGGCTGCTGCCGGTGAAGGAGATGCCGGAGGATGCGGTCCTGGATGTGATCCGGCTTTTCAGCCGATAGCATCCGAATGGAACGGACTCGAAGGTTCAAAGAACCCGCCTCCGTGAAAAAGATGAGGGGAAAAGGCGGCGGGAGGAGGGAATGCTCCATGGGGAAAAAACAGCTGATGATCTCGATCATGTTGGTTTTGGGAACCGCGTCCGCTGCGATGTCCCAGGGGATTATTTACGGCACCGGGAATTGGGATGCCGACCGGTGGGGAAACCACCGGGTGGTGGTGGATGTGCCCTCTCCCGCTGATGCGGTATGGGTTCATATCCCCTGGAGGAGAAGGGATCTGCATCCGGAAAAAAAACACCTGGCTGTCGTGGATGCGGTCGGGGATGAAGAGATCTTCAATGTGTATCGGGTGGACATCCACAGAGAATACGGGGATCTGATCTTCCAGCCGCGTACGGCACCCGGCACGTATTACATCTATTATCTTCCCTATGAAATGTCCGGGCGCAAGAATTATCCCACCGTAGTCTATCCGGAACCTGTATCGCGGGCCGATCCCGACTGGCTCGAGCGCAATGCCCTGGGCGGCGGTCGCGCGGGGAAAATCGATCGGAACGATTGGCCGCAGGCCGGCGTAGAGGAGATCCAGTCCATCGATGCATTCAACAGCTTTGCGCCCATGGAGATTATTGCGACGCGGGAGGAAGTGAGATCGCTGCTCAAGGATCATCAGGACCCGGAATATCTTTTGTTCCCCGAAGATCGCCGGTATCCCATCCGGATGACGGCTGATCTGCCCTTGCGGTGGATCGAAAACAGCGTGTCGTCGGAATTTCATGGAACGGCCCGCCAAGGCGAGTTCTATGCCTTTCAAATAGGACTTTTCGCCGCTGGCAGGGCCGTCGAGGATCTTTCGGTTGAATTCACAGCCCTGGAAAACGAAGCCGGGATCGGGATCCCGGCTTCGGAGCTGCGTTGTTTCAATACCGGGGGGGTGGACTGGACGGGTCGGGCGTTCTCAAAAAAGGTCCCGGTCGAAAAAGGAAAGGTCCAGGCGCTTTGGTGCGGTGTCCAGGTCCCGGAGAACGCGGCTCCCGGAGGATATGACGGGACGGTTACGGTCCGGCCTCTCGGTTTGAAATCCCGATCCTTTATACTGCGGCTGAAAGTCGCGGGACCGGCGATCTCCGCCGCCGGAGATGATGAGCCCTGGCGGCATTCCCGTCTTCGCTGGCTGGACTCCATGATCGCTTTCGATGACAGTCTGGTGGCGCCGTTTACTCCGGTGGAAACGCGGGAGCGCGAGGTTTCTTGTCTGGGAAGATCGGTGAGTTTGGACGACACCGGATTTCCATCCCGGATCCGGAGTCGTTTTTCCCCGGAGATGACGACCCTCGGTTCCCAGGCGCGGGAGGTGTTGGCGGCGCCCATCAGACTTGTGGTTGATGGAGAAGATACCGCGCCCCAGGAGTGGGAAGGAAATGGAGTCCGCTTCGCCAAGCGGGAGAAAGGCGTCGCGGTTTGGGAATCCGAAAGCACGGCGGGGCCGCTGCGTATGATGTGCCGCGCCCGGATGGAGTTCGACGGTTTTGTAGGCTTCCGGATCACATTGACCACGGCAAAGGAAACGGCGGTGGAAGATATCCGTTTGGAGGTGCCGCTGCGGCGGGATGTTGCGCGCTATATGATGGGATTGGGTCGGAAGGGAGGCGTGAGGCCGAAGTCCTATCGATGGAGGTGGGATCCGAATAACAATCAGGATTCGGTCTGGATAGGGGATGTCAATGCCGGTCTCCAGTGTGCCTGGAAGGATGAAAACTATGCCCGGCCCCTGAATACGAATTTCTATTTGTCCAAGCCGTTGAACATGCCGCCTTCCTGGTATAATGAGGGCCGGGGGGTCGTCCGGTGCGAAGAGAAGGGGACGGATGTCTTTCAGATTACGGCGGCCTCGGGAGCCCGAAGGATCCTTCCGGGCGAGGAGCTTCATTTCAATTTTGAGCTTCTCCTGACGCCTTTTAAGCTTTTGGACACCCGCGGTCAGTGGAGTACGCGTTATTTCCATCGATTTCAGCCCGTGGGTGATATCGCCGCGCGGGGCGCCAACACCGTCAACGTCCATCACGCCACCGAGATCAATCCTTTCATCAATTACCCTTTTCTCCGTCCCGCGGAGATGAAGGAGTATGTGGACGAGGCCCATGCCCGCGACATGAAGGTCAAGATCTACTATACGGTTCGGGAACTGTCGAACCGGGCTCCGGAATTATTCGCCCTGCGCAGCCTGGGAGATGAGATTCTTTCTTATGGTCCCGGTGGAGGGTTCTCGTGGCTGCAGGAACATCTGGGCGGGGATTACATCGCCGCCTGGTTCGTCCCCCCCCTGAAAGATGCGGCGGTGATCAATTCGGGCGTATCCCGCTGGCATAACTATTATCTGGAGGGTTTGAATTGGTTGGTGAAGAACGTGGGGGTCGACGGCCTCTATATCGACGATGTGGCTTTCGACCGCACCACCATGAAGCGGGTACGGCGAATCCTGGACCGGAATCGTCCCGGGGCCTTGATCGACCTCCATTCCGCGAATCAGTTCAATGTCCGTGACGGCTTCGCCAACAGCGCCAACCTTTATCTGGAGCATTTCCCTTATCTCAACCGTTTGTGGTTCGGAGAATACTTCGATTATGACGCTCCCCCGGATTTCTGGATGGTGGAAGTGTCGGGCATCCCGTTCGGTTTGATGGGCGAGATGCTGCAGGACGGCGGTAACCCGTGGCGGGGGATGTTGTATGGGATGACGTCCCGTCTTCCCTGGGCCGGAGATCCCACGGCGCTCTGGGAAGTCTGGGACGGATTCGGGATGGACGATGCGGCCATGAAAGGATATTGGGCCTCTTCCTGCCCCGTTAAAACCGGAAGGGAGGATGTCCTCGCGACGGCTTATGTGAAATCCGATGCCGTTATGATCGCATTGGCGGGTTGGGCGCCGGAAGCCGTGAAATGCCGGCTTCAGATCGATTGGGAGGCTTTGGGCATGGATCCCGGATCCACGCGTCTCGTTGCGCCGGCCGTGCGTGATTTTCAGCCCGAGGCCGAGTTCTCTCCCTCGGATCCCATCCCCATCGCCCCTGGAAAAGGATGGCTTCTCATCCTCAGAAAACGGACCGGGGAGCCGGAGTGATCCGGTAATCCGTAAGGGCTGCGTTTTTCAAAGGAGGGATCCCTGTCCTTCTCAGGCAAACCATTTCTGTGTCTTCAGGCAGATCCTTACCAGGAGAAGCATAACCGGGACCTCGATCAGAACCCCCACCACCGTCGCGAGCGCGGCGCCCGATGAGAGCCCGAAGAGCATGGTTGCCGTGGCGATGGCGACTTCGAAATGGTTCGAGGCGCCGATCATCGCCGAGGGGGCGGCATCACGATAGGACAGCCTCATAAGCTTAGCCAGCCCGTATCCCAACCAGAAAATGAGATTCGTCTGGATAAAGAGAGGGATTGCTATCCACACGATGGTGAGCGGGTTGGATAGGATCACTTCGCCTTTGAAAGAAAAGAGCAGCACCAGGGTGATCAGGAGCGCGATGATCGTCACCGGCGTCAAGATATGAAGAAATTTTTCCTTGAACCAGGCTTCGCCTTTGGCGTGCAGGATCAGTCGGCGTGATAAATAGCCCGCGGCCAGCGGCAGCGCCACATAGATTCCGATCGAGAGAAGCAGCGCCCTCCAGGGGACGGGAAGCCTTCCTATCCCTAAAAGGAAGCCGCCCAGGGGACCGTAGAACAGGAGCATGACCAGCGAGTTGATGGCGACCATCACCAGGGTGTGGCCGTCGTTGCCTTTGGCCAGATAACCCCAAACCAGCACCATGGCCGTGCAGGGTGCGATCCCGAGCAGGATGCAGCCTGCCAGGAAGCTGCGCCACAGGGGAACGGCCAGCATCTTGACCCCGTCGACCAGAACTACGGATCCGATCCCGTGTCGGGCTCCGACCGGAAGATCCAATCCCAGCGGCATTCTGATGTGATCGACGGCTTCGGGGCCGATCAATCCTTTGAACAGAAAACCCAGGAAAAAGATCGCGATCGCGTACATGGTAAACGGTTTGACCGCCCAGTTGATAAACAGCGTCAGACTGACGGGCTTCAGGCTTTTACCCGCTTTGAGGACCTCTGCGAAATCGATTTTGACCATGATCGGATACATCATGAAAAAAAGGCAAACGGCGATGGGAATAGACACAACGGGAGCTTGGTTGACGGAAAACGCCATCGCGTCGAGCGAGCGGGCAACGTGCGGCGCCAGCTTTCCCAATAGGATCCCCGCGCCTATGCAGAGCAGGATCCAGACCGTCAAATACCGTTCGAAAAGATTCAGACCTTTCGAGTTCTTTATCGTTTCCGTTTGTGTCGTCATACCGTCGGCTCCTCTTCCGTGGGATGAACTGACATGTTTCTTATTTCGGCGGCAAGGATGTGGATCACCGCACGATTCACGGATAAGATTTCCGGCATCAATACCTCCAGGCCGCGGATTTGCAGAACGTTTCCGGTCGTTCTTTCAGTATCTCAAGTAAAAGCTCCCGGTCCCGGAGGGTCTCGGGCTTTCCCGCCAGAGAGCTCTGGACCCATCTGATGATTCCCCGGACCTCCGGCGTCGCGTTTTCTTCGGACAGCCGGAAGTAGTTCCAGCGGCCGGATTTCCTGCTTTCCACGAGCCGGGCCTGATGCAGTATCGACATGTGTTTGGATACGGTTGAAGGCGCAAGCTTGAGCAGCGCAATGAGCTGACAGAGACAGAGCTCTCTTCCTTCAAGCGCCATGACGGCCCGCAGCCGATTGTTGTCGGCCAATGCCTTGATAATCGTTAAGATGTCTCGCATGCTTATGTTTCCTTATTTCGACACATATCGAAATAATAAAGACGCCGACCGGTTTTGTCAAGCCGTGCGGAGCGGAAAATTTTTGACCTGCAGCCGGACCTGTGATAAAAATGCTTCTGGAAAAAGGACCATGAAATCTTCTGAAGGACGTCAGACACCCACGGTTTCGACGCAAACACGTCCGGCCCTGCTCGATGTCAAAAATTTGGGGATTCGTTTCGCGGAAAAGCAGGTGCTGCATGAACTGTCGCTGGCGGTTTGGCCCGGCGAGAAGATCGTGGTGAGGGGCGCTTCCGGTTCGGGCAAATCGACGCTGCTGCGGTGCCTGCTGGGTTTCCTGATCCCTCAGGCCGGCTCAATCGCAATCGACGGAACGGTCCTCGATGCAAATACGGTCTGGCGGTTGAGGCGCAGGATCGGTTATGTTCCCCAGGAGCCGGAAATGGGCGTGGGCACGGTCCGCGATCTTCTGGCCAGGCCGTTCGCTTATCGGGCCAACCGCCTGCTCGAAAACGATTCAGCGCGGATCCTCAGCCTCTGCCGCGCTTTTCTCCTGGATGAGCGGCTGCTGGAGGAAAACCTGTCCACCCTTTCCGGGGGCGAGAAGCAAAGGGTGGCTTTGATATCCTCACTGCTGCTGCACCGGGACCTTTATCTTCTGGACGAAGCCACATCGGCGCTGGATGATCAGGCAAAGAGGAGCGTGGTGCGTTACTTCAAGCGGCGAAAAGATCTTACGATCGTGGCCGTAACCCACGACCGTACATTTTTGGATTTGAGCGACCGTGTGCTTTCGCTCGATTCCCAAAGCTCAGGGAAGAGCTGAGACATGGAATCCACGGCGATCGATATCGGAACTCCGCAGCTGGTTTTTGGGTACCTTCTGCTGATCATTCCGGTTTTCCTTTTCCTCTTCTACCGCGTCCGGTTGATGAAGGAGTTCATGATTTCACTGCTGCGCATGACCCTGCAGCTGCTTTTCGTCGGGCTTTATCTTCAGGTCGTCTTCGATCTCAATCGATGGTGGCTGAACGTTCTCTGGCTACTGGTGATGCTCACGGCAGCCGATCTGTCGCTTCTGTCCGGAAGCAAGCTGGTCGCGCGCCGATATCTGTTTCCGGTTTTCATTTCACTGCTGGTCGGCACCGGAATCCCCTTGATCTTTTTCCTGGGGGGGATCCTCCGTATTCCCAATCTGCTCGATGCGCGCTATTTCATTCCCATCGCGGGCATGATCATGGGAAACAGCCTGCGGGCCGATATCGTGGGGTTGAGGACCTTCTACAGCTCGCTGCGGTCGGGACGAAAAACCTACCATTTCAGCCTCGCGCAGGGAGCCAGTCGGCGGGAAGCGGTCCGGCCTTTCCTGAAGCAGGCCTACACGGCATCGCTGGCGCCGACCCTGGCGACCATGGCCACCGTCGGTCTGGTCTCGCTTCCCGGAATGATGACGGGCATTATCCTGGGTGGGACGAATCCCGCCGTTGCCATCAAGTATCAGATCGCGATCATGATCGCGATTTTCAGCGGGACGGCGGTATCCGTCATCCTCGGCATTCTGCTGACCATTCGTGTCAGTTTCAATCCCTACGGCGTCCTGGATGAATCGATTTTCAAGGAACCGGAGGATTGAGACAAATCGCCCCCGGACGATGCCTCATGAACACCCCGTTTGATAATCCCGGGAAATTTTGACAGAAAGCGTTCTCTGTGCCAAAATAATCGGCGGGGACGATGGACAATATCACGCGCAGGAAGTTCGGCGCCCGTCTGCTGCGGATGAGCGGTGCGGTTCTGCCGCTTTATCCGTTTAAATTTGCGGAAGGATCCGCGAAGGCCTCGGAAGAAAAAACGGGATTTCCTTCATATCTACGGCTTTTTCGCGAAGGCGTTTTGGCCCGGAGGGCCCGAGAGCTTCAGGCCTATTATGAAAACTGTTCGCTATGTCCCCGGGACTGCCGCGTCGATCGGATGCGGGGGGAGTTGGGCAAATGCCGGGCGCCGGCGACATTGAAGGTTTCCAGCGCCTTCCCTCATTTCGGTGAGGAGCGGCCGCTGGTGGGATCCAAAGGTTCGGGGACGATCTTCTTTTCCCACTGCGGACTGCGCTGCATCTACTGCCAGAATCACGCCATCAGCCTAGAGGGTGAAGGCGTGGCGGTTACGGAAGAACGCTTGGCCGAGACCATGATCAAGCTGCAGCGCATGGGGTGCCACAACATCAACCTTGTAACTCCCACGCACTACGTCCCCGGTATCGTACGGGCTCTCGAATTAGCGGTTCCCCAAGGGCTTCGGATCCCGCTGGTCTACAACACGGGTGGTTATGAAAAGACGGAAGTGTTGAGGCTTTTGGAAGGGATCGTGGATATCTATCTCCCTGATTTCAAATATATGGATTCCGCGCACTCCGCGGCCTATTCGAGTGAAGCGTATAATTATCCGCACTATGCCCGGATGGCTTTTAAGGAGATGTACCGTCAGGTCGGTGGTCTCCAGATGGGGAACGCCGGGATCGCCCGCCGAGGGTTGATGATCCGGCACTTGGTTCTGCCCAACAGGTTGGCCGATACCCGGGAGGTTCTAACTTTCATCGTCCGGGAGCTGTCCCCCTCATGTTATGTCAATATCATGCGGCAGTATCGGCCGGAGCATAAGGCGCGGGATTTTTCCGAATTGGCGCGGCGGATAACCGGTCGCGAATACCGGGAAACTCTCGAGTGGGCCGAGGAACTGGGGATGAAAGTCCCGTTCCGCTGACCCGGGCTTCCGTTTTTTCCCCCTTTCTTGATCCAAATCAAGGAATGACGTCTCCAATCCGATTATAATCGTTTTTGACGACTCTTCGCGCACGGCGCGATGAGGGATTCGGATTATAAGGAGACTTATCATGGCAAAGAGGCCGATTGTCGAAATAGATCGAAAAAAATGCAACGGCTGCGGGCTTTGCACCACGGCGTGTGCGGAAGGAGCCCTTATCCTGGATGAGGAAAACAAGGCTGTTCTGGTCAAGGAAATATATTGTGACGGCCTGGGAAAATGTCTGGATGTTTGTCCGGTGGGAGCTCTGAAGGTCGTGGAGCGGGAGGGCGAAACCTACGACCCGAAGAAAACCCGCCGGCATGTAAAGGCGCTGTGGGGCGAGGATGCCGCCGCCCGGGTGCATGATCCGGATGAGGCCGGCGGTAAAACCGCGGGGCCTTCGGGATGTGCGTGCCCGGGAAGCCGTCCGCGCGAGATCCCCAGACCGAATATAAGCATAGAGCGGGGGGAAGACACCGCATCGGCGCTCGGCCAGTGGCCCATTCAGCTCCGGCTGATATCTCCTCTCATGCCGGCGTTCCAGGGATGCGAACTCCTGATCGCGGCTGATTGCACCGCTTTCAGCCTGGGCGGCTTTCATCCGCGGCTGCTTCGAGGCCGGAAGCTGGTCATCGCATGTCCCAAGCTGGACGATTCTCAGGGATATGTCGAAAAGCTTGCCGAGCTTTTCAAGCAAAACGACATCCGTTCTCTTACCCTCGCCGTCATGACCGTCCCCTGCTGTTCCGGACTGAAGAGAATGGTCGAACAAGCCCTTTCCCTCTCGGGAAAAGAAATTCCTCTCGATACCGTTACCGTCGATGTCAACGGAACGATCGCGGTTTCTCCGCTCCGCGGCTGAATCGGCGGAAGAGAAACGGAGGAGCGGTTTCCCCGGCAGGGGGAGATAAAAAACGTGTTTTGACCTGGTTTGGCCGCTGTGGTAAAAATATCCACGGCGGGCCGTTCCTAAGGCATGGGAATCGCCGGGGGGTTCCGCCTGAATTCCCGTGTGGGGAGGCAGGATATTGAAAAACCGAGTGTGGAAAGGGATCGGGAATCTGGCTCGAGGCGCCTGGGAAAAAACTTCTTCCATCTTCATAACCGACATGTGAAACGAATGAGAGATGTTTGGCATCGACACGAAAGGGAGACCGTATCATGAGATTATTGCGGATCGGATTTGCGGCACTGTTTCTGAGCTTGGGGATGACGGCGGCGGCTCAAGAGGCGCTCATCATAGATCATAACTGTACGCGCCTGGAAAAGATCCCGGATTATTGGGTGACCGCGGTGAAAAACTCTCTGCGCATCGGATACGGCCACACATCGCACGGCAGTCAGCTTGTCACCGGATTGGATGTATACCGCCGAACCTGGAAAGGAATCTATCGGTATACCTCCTCGGACTGGGGATTGATGACGGGGATCTTTCTCAATGACCTATGGGGAAATGCCGGCGGCGCCAGCGATCTGGGGCATAACGGGTACCTGGGATGGCGTGACGCTACGATCAACATGCTCAGGCTCCCCCACAATGATCGCAACGTCGTTATGTGGTCCTGGTGCGGAGGGGTCAGCGACAACAGCTCCGCCGGCATCGCTGCTTATCTGAACGCGATGGCTTCCCTGGAAACGCGTTATCCCGAAGTGACCTTCGTTTATATGACGGGCCACCTGGATGGAACCGGCTCAGGGGGGAACCTCAATCTGCGCAATAATCAGATCCGCGGCTTTTGCCGTGCGAATCAAAAGGTTCTTTTCGATTTCGCCGATATCGAAAGCTACGATCCCGACGGCAGGGGCTTTTTGGATAGGGGAGCTACCGACGGCTGTCAGTACAGGGATGGGAACTGGGCGGAGGAGTGGCTTGCCGAAAATCCTGAAGATCCCTTGGCTCTTTTGGTGCGGGAGTGCGGAGAATGCGCGCATTCGCATCGACTCAACTGTGCATTGAAAGGCGCGGCCTTCTGGTGGATGCTGGCCCGGCTTGCAGGATGGAACGGGGAAGAATCGCGTTTGGAGGTGACGTCGCCCAACGGAGGAGAACGATGGCTGGTCGGATCTCGCCATGATATCGAATGGACCGTACGCGGTGAAGCGCCCTTCGTGCGGATCGAATTTTCTTCCGACGGCGGTCAATCCTGGAAGACGGTCAGCACTTCGACCCCCAACGACGGGGCTTTTCTTTGGACCGTTCCGGACCGTGTTTCCTCTCAATGCCTTGTCCGGGTGTCGGAAGAACCGGGTGATTCCGGAGACGGCAGCAACGGAGTGTTTTCCATTATCGCCACGGACGTGCCGCCCTCGATTCGGATCACCGCTCCTTATGAAGGAGCTTCGGTGAGGGATGTCGTGTCCATACAAGCCGCCGCTTCGGATAACATCGGAGTGGCCCGCGTCGATTTCTATGTCAACGGAAGTCTGATCGGCACGGACGCTCAAGCTCCTTTTCGCATGGAATGGGACACCCGGTTGTTTCCCAATGGGAACGCCAGGCTGAGAGTCGTGGCGGCGGATACCAATGGATTGACGGCGTTTCATGAGGCGACGGTTGCGGTCGCCAACATCACCCTGCTTATACGGGCGGTGAGAAATACGGAACGGGCTTGGGTCATTCGACGCGATTATGGAGCCGTCACCGTTTTTACGCGGAACTCAGGATCCGTCGCGGTCGATCGCTACGCTCTCTACCGGAGGTCGGCTGGTGGAGAGTATCAGCTTGTCGCCGATGCGCCCGCCTCGCAGACTCATGAGGGAGCGCTGACCTTCCTGGATAAATATCTGCAGCCGGAAACAGCCTATACCTATCGAGTATCCGCCATCGGTCGATCCGGAGAAACCGTGGCGCTTTCGTCCGAGGCAACCATTTGACGGATGTTCTAATCCGGAGGGTGTTTCGTCAGCTTGATGCGCCCGGTAATGGCCAGAGTGATTCTGTATCCACCGGCGGAGTTATTGATGCGGATGGTGGCAAGGTTGGACACGGTACCTCCGGGATGAAAGATCGGACTGTTGCTGGCTGAAACGACGACGCCTTCCAGTCTATGCGACCGGAGGGGCATCCAGTGGTTTTGCGCCGCATCGAAAGCGAATAGGGTATATCCGTCCGCTTCGAAAACCGTCTTTATTTTTTCTCCGCAGTAGACCGCCTTGTAGCGGGCCCAGTTCAACCGGGAGTGGATTTCCCAGGCGGCATTGTGAAGCCGGATCCGGGGCGCCGTATGCTTGAGGGAGAGAGAACCGAAGAATGTCATAAGCGCGAGCAGGGAGACGGCGATCACCGCTTCCAGCAAACTGAATCCCGGTCGGTCTTCTGGCTTCCGTTCCGGAAGAACGGCTCCGATGTTCCGAAGACGGTCGATGGAGACCGAGCCGCGTTCTCTCATGAGATCTCGCTCCATTCCGTTGCGTGATAATCAGCGAGGTAGAGCACGGGCTTGGAGGTGCGTGGAGAGAGCGCCGAAGGCGCATTGCGGGAATGGGGATCATCGATCAGTTGGAGAGTGTTCCCTCCCGAGTGATGGCGCCCGGTGTGGAGACTTCCCACCAGGACGGCCTTTGCCTCCGGCTTGTCGGAAAGGATTTCGGTTTGAGCTGCGGTCAAGGAAGCCTCGATCTTGAGAGTGGGCGTTTCCGTCGCATCGATGATGATCCGCCCTTCCCTGTTGGGTTCTCCCAGAATATTCCTCCCCGCCGCGAAGATATGGAGCTGGGCATCGGCGTCTTTGAGAACCGGGATCTCGTCTCTCCATGTGACTCCTTGGCGGAGAAGATGTGTGGAGAGCGTGATCCTTCCGGAAGCGATGAGGCTCAGGCTGACGCCTTTGAGGATGCAGGGGATTTCCTCGTTGGTCCGCAGGAATGTCTCCTCGGCATCGATGACTCCGGCCTCCAATGAAAGAATGCCGCCGTTGACGATGATGATTCCAAGAGGAGTTCGTTCATATGTCCGCACTTCCCCCGGGCTGGCGAACGTGGTGGTTTCGTGAAGCGGGCTGAAGGTCAAGCGCCATTCCTCCTGCCCGATCCGGAAATCGAAGACCTGGAAATCACCGGCGACGGCCAGTCCCAGCCTGTCGCAATCTCCCTCGACATAAACACCACCCAGGCCCAGATCATCTTCAATCAGGTAGACTCCTGGAGGAATGGGCTCGTCGATAATCTCCAGCCCGAGAGCCCGCCGCAGTTGAGAGCGTGAAAGATCCTGTGGGGTGAAAATATCGAGCTTGAAAGCCTTCAGCGCCTGGGAAAGAATGTCCTCTGAGATCAGACCGCCCCCTGAGAATACCGGTCCGGCCGTTTCGGATAATGGGGGGGCGACAAGCATTTCGATGCGGTTTTCCGTAAGATAGCGGCTTTCAGACTCCGCTTCCCCGTCGACCAGGAGAGGAATAAGTGAAAGCGGGATCCATCCCGCGGCGATCGTGAGCGAGGACGTCAGGCTTTCGTTTTTTGTTTCCGGAAAGCGTTGGAGAGCGGCTTGTGCCCGGGAAAAAAGCGCGAAACGGGCGCGGATGAAATCTTCCCAGCGGAAGTGATGCGCCAATGTCGCTTCCGTGTCGACGTTCCACCGGGCTTCTCCGGAGCTTCCGGATGTTATAATGGGAAATCCGGTCCCGAGGGTCCTTTGGAGCAATCCGACTTTTCCCTGTTGAACGTTTTGTGCGAGTTCAGTGAATTCTTCAGGGGAAATGGCTTCGATGCCCGGCTTTTTCGAGATCAAGGCCGCCAGTTCGGCGGCTCCCTGTTTGATGCCGTTTTCGACGGCGGTATCGAGAAGAAGGGCGTTTTTTCTGAAACCCTGGAGTTTCAGATGGATTCGTGAAAGATAAAGCACACTGAATCCCAGTGAGGTGAAAATAAAAAACAGGCACAGGGTTACGAGAGTGACCGAGCCCGTCCTCCGGCTATTCCTGAGTTCCGTTGGCGGCCAAAGCCGCATTCCTTGGAAAGATCCAGATCGCATATTCTTCCTCCTTATATAAGGAACGACCGAGACGAACCTGAACCAGGTTTCGGTCGGCGTCATATGCAAACGAAAATGAGTCGACGTCTTCTATCAGAGGCTGGGCCGAGCCGCCGTTGACGCGGCGGCGGATGGTGCGCGAATTTTCATCCAGAAAAAAAGTGATCGTGGTGAGCTGCAGAAACAGGGACTCTCCCGGGTCGTAAGAATAGACCAGCGGCTCGGAGAGAAGGATCCCGGCCGAAGTGATGCTGTCGATGGATGCCGTCTCGCCGTAGTCGGGGGCGCAGAAACAGAGGCTCCGGTTGCGGGCCAGTCCTGAAGTGGATGCGAGGGGGATTAAAAGTTGACCGGACTCCAGACGGGAAGACGGGATCAGATGATCCCGCCGCTTTCGGATGGTCAGTCCGGAGTCTCCCGCTGAGACGGGATCGATGATTTTTAGGGAAGCGGGGAGCAACAGCCCCTGCCCCGCCGTTCGAATATCGTGTTTGATTTTTTCCGCCGCCGATTCCAACGCGGCCCAGGAATCGTAGGAGGCTTTCAGTTTGAAAAATTGATTGCGCGCCGCCGTGAAAAATCCAATACCCATCAGCAGGATGATAAAAAAGAGCGCCATACTGAAAAGAAATTCAAGCAGAGAAAATCCGTTCGGGGTCGGTTTTCGAAAACCGGGATTCGGGGAAAGGATTTGCTCGGGCGACGGGATCGGCACAACCGCTGCGGGAGTCATTCAGAACCCCAGATCTCGTGATATGTAGAGGATCAGATGCGCTTTTTTTTGCGGAAGATCTTGAGCGAAGCATATGACGTCAACCTGTTTCAGTCTTTCGGACACGTCCGTGACCGCCCAGCGGAGGACATATGGAACGGCATCCTTGGGATTTTTAAATCGTTCTTCCCCGAAGCCTTCCGCTAAAGAAAGACTCTCGAAGGGCAGCGCTTTCAATCGCGCCAGGAACGCGGCGGCCGCTTCGGATGACCTGGATATACGGTCGCAGCGCATTCTTATCTGAATCGCCGTCGTCAGCATGTGGGCGGTTCCGAGGATGAGAAATGATACCAGACCGAGGGAAACCATGACTTCGATAAGAGAAAATCCCCGCCGGTGCGCGCTGTGTGGAAAATCTTTCATCATCGAGGTTCCCGCTGCATGAGTTTGCCAGAGTCATGCCAATTTCAACCAAGATAGTATCCGGGAAGATCTTGAATATGCGGGGGCTCGGCGTCAACTCCGGTTGCGTTTTCCCCCAGGCTAGTGCGTCCTTATATACGCTACCGGAGTTGACTGTGCAAGGGCGGCTCCGAGGGCTCTTACGGGGCGTGAGCATGGTCAAAAGCCGGAATGGAAATTCTCGACAGAGAAGCACGAAGGCCCCCTGGAAATATAATTATAAAAAAAACACATAGAAACCTTGACAACAGCGGCGATTTACCCTATTATTTACAAGCTTCCTGACTGTAGGTTTTAAAAAATACCTTAAAGTTCAAATATGGAAGTGTCTTTCTCGGGTTAGAAAGACAATGTGATCTTTGAAATTAAAAGCAGAGCGACCTTGATCGATCCAAATTGTCAAATTCTGTTGACTATTAGAACCCTTCGGGGTTCTTTATAACTGGAGAGTTTGATCCTGGCTCAGAGTCAACGTTGGCGGCGTGCGTAACACATGCAAGTCGAACGATCCCCGAATGGCTTGCCATTCGGGAGAGAGTGGCGAACGGGTGAGTAACACGTGAGTAATCTGCCCTCGAGTGAGGAACAACCTCGCGAAAGCGGGGCTAATACCGCATAATACTCTGGAGCATAAGCTTTCAGAGTCAAAGCCTTCGGGCGCTTGAGGATGAACTTGCGTCCTATTAGCTAGTTGGTAGGGTAACGGCCTACCAAGGTAACGATGGGTAGTCGGCCTGAGAGGGTGTACGGCCACACTGGGACTGCGACACGGCCCAGACTCCTACGGGAGGCAGCAGTGGGGAATTTTGCGCAATGGGGGAAACCCTGACGCAGCGACGCCGCGTGGAGGAAGACGGCCTTCGGGTTGTAAACTCCTGTCAGAGGTGAAGAATGCACTTCGGTGCTTGACGGTAACCTCAGAGGAAGCCCCGGCTAACTACGTGCCAGCAGCCGCGGTAATACGTAGGGGGCGAACGTTGCTCGGAATTACTGGGCGTAAAGCGTGCGTAGGTGGCTGAGCAAGTCAAAGATGAAATCCCGGGGCCCACCCTCGGAACTGTCTTTGAAACTGCTTAGCTTGAGGATAGTTGAGGATAATGGAATTCCCGGTGGAGCGGTGAAATGCGTAGATATCGGGAGGAACACCAGAGGCGAAGGCGATTATCTGGACTATTCCTGACACTGAGGTACGAAAGCTAGGGGAGCGAACGGGATTAGATACCCCGGTAGTCCTAGCTGTAAACGATGGGCACTAGATGTTTCCGCATTACGTGGGAGTGTCGAAGCTAACGCGTTAAGTGCCCCGCCTGGGGAGTACGGTCGCAAGGCTGAAACTCAAAGGAATTGACGGGGGCCCGCACAAGCGGTGGAGCATGTGGTTTAATTCGACGCAACGCGAAAAACCTT